>Ga0247727_10004649_pt1 | contig 28882 bp, 26 predicted proteins | sample WisWelCaveWW1625_FD_202498 | JGI IMG/M metagenome (GOLD analysis project Ga0247727, IMG submission 202498) | Biofilm microbial communities from Wishing Well Cave, Virginia, United States - WW16-25 | ecosystem: Environmental > Aquatic > Deep subsurface > Groundwater > Cave microbial mat | place...
CCAGTCTGCAAACCGGCAGTCAAGATGACTGCGCTACGATTTTATCTCAAGCAGTGACAAACTCTCGTCGTAGCGCAGGCTTCCAGTCTGCAAACCGGCAGTCAAGATGACTGCGCTACGATTTTATTTCAAGCGCGGTTAAAGCAAAAACTGCACGCGCGCTAAAACCGTCATAAAATTTTTCTTGTCCGCTCGCGGCGAAACCGCCGGATTGCTGAAACGCTCCAGATTGACATCGACCACGTATTTCACGTAGTTGCTCAAGTACCAATTCAAGCCCGTGCTATAAACTTCGGCGCGCGGATTCAAAGCGCCATCATTCACGCGCAGGCTCGAATAACGCAATTTAATCTCCCACGCGCCAAGCCCGCTCTCGCCGCCCGCGCCTAAAACACCGCGCCGTGGAATCAGCGCGCCGTCTTCGGGTTTCTTTTCGCCGGTCAACAAATAAGTGAGCTGCGCCATGTAGCCCTTCGCGACGATCGCGGCAAGATCGCCGCCATTCGGGCCGAGGCCTTCGCGCGCTTGCCGCGTCTGCACATATTCGGTGCGATAAGCGAAAGGCCCGGTCACATAAGTCAACTCGCCGTTCGCGCGCGTGAAATCGCCGTTGACCGGAGTCGCGCTGAAGAAGGTGATGCTGCGGCTTTCGGTGCGGCCTTTCAAACTTTTTTCACCCTTCGTGCGGCCATCGGCATAAGCGCCGCCGAAGCGCAAGCCCTGCAGCAAAGCCAGATTCGTATTGACCCACGGCGCGAAGCGCAGGCGCGCCACCACTTCCGGCGTGTTGCTGGTGTTCGCCGCGAGCACGCCTTTGCCGTTGAACGCGCCAAGCTGATACTGCACCGCCTCGCCAAACAATTCGCCCCAAATTTGCGCGCCCGGACTGCGGCCCGGCGCAAGATTGTTGACCATCGAACGCTCGACGAAATCCAGATAACTCGAGCTGTGCAGCTCTTCTTGACTGAACGGCTCTTTGAATTGGCCGAAGCGAAATTGCAAACCCTCGAGATAGTTGATGTTGACATACAGGTTGCGCAGCAGCGCGCTTTCAGTGTCGGCAAAATCTCCGACCATGTTGAATTCATAATACTGATACAGCTTGCCGCGAATGCCAAGGCGGGCGCGGCGCATCACGAAACTATTGACGGGAACGCGGCCGCGTTGATAAGCGCGAAAATCCGCCTGGCCGTAGCCGATAAATTCGAGTTGGCGATTGCCGTCGTCACTGCGAATGAACGGCCGCTTGTCGCGCCAGCCCGCGGCCGCGGTATTTTTCTCCGCGGCCTTTTTTTCCTGCTGCGCAAGCTTCTGCGTCAGCGCGTCGATCCGCGCGCGCAGTTCGACCATTTCCTCGGCCAACGCTTGATTAGATTGGGTGGCGGCTTTTGCGGCCTCGGCATTATCGGCTTGCTGTTTCACCACCGCGACTTGCTTGCTGCCGGACTTGGGCGCGACTTTCGGCTCTTTCGGGCGCTCGGTGTCTTGCGCCGCAGTTAAGCCGCTCACGATGAGCAACACGGCCAAGAGAAGAAACTCTCCAACTCGCCGCGCCCATGTGGATCCGGCTGCGATGAAAGCGCGCGTCTTTTTTTCTGCGTTCATTGGCGTTGCGCATGATGACATGAGCGATCTCCTATTCTGAATTATTTGCGAAGTCGTAGCGCAGACTTCAGTCTGAATTTAAGCAGGCAGGATGCCTGCGCTACGACGCCTACGCGATTGTGATAACTTACTACTCCGAGCGAAATATAGGTTACACTTTCCCCTCCTCGCATGTCATTCTGAAAGAATCTTTTTACGTGCTGGGGATGCTGCCGAGTGCTTAAAAAGATTCCTCCTGAATGACAGCAATGGAGGTGCCCAGTGTAACCTACTTTTTGCTCGGAATAGTAATACCCGATCTTACCATCTCAGCTCGCGCCGCGTGTTCTCCAAAATGCTGATCAGTTGCTCCGAAAGCTCGAAGTGCTCGCGGTTGATTTGAATGCTGCGGCCGAGGCTGCCGTTTCTGTGTTTCTCCGAAGCTGCTTTCCAATCGCAAAACATCTCGATGAGATCGAGCAGTGACATGCCGTTGACGCCGTTTTCAAAATGCTCGGGGTGATGCAAGTTGTTGGCGTAATGATGCGCCAGCGCCGCTTGCATTTCCGCTAAATGGCCGTTGTAAGTTTCGCCGCCGTAAACGCAACTGCCGCGTCGCGGCGCGTGCGCATCGAAAGCGGATTTTTCCGGCTCGGTGAGCTTGCTGAGGTCGTGCAGTTCCGCGCGCAGCGCCAGCCGCTCGCAGATCGCGGCCATCAACTCTTGCACACGCACGATGTGCGGCAGCGTGTCTTGCCGGCTATCGTAGGCCACTGTTCTCGTCCTTGAACATTCAGCTTTCGTTTTTTACACTATCGTCGATGAGGCGTACTTTAAAATTTTCGCATGTTCTTGCCGTCATTAACGCAATGTGAATGCCACAAAGTTTACCGGCCGATCAAAGCAAGGCAACATATTGAAATCAATCTTGTGAAGCGTTATGCGAGCATGAAGAATTTATTATGCGAAGATGAAGGATGGGTCACAAAACATGGCCGCCGTCGAATGGCGCCGGATATGTTTCGATGCCGCAGAATGCTTGTCGCCACGCCTCGGGCGTTCTTACTGCATGATGACGAGCTTGTTTTCATGAACAGCGCAAGCAGCGCGGCTACGAATCGTTGCCGATCATTTCATCAAAAGGCGGGAGTTTAGGTTGGCAATTTTGCGGGTTAAACGCGGGCGGGAAATTTTGAAGACGCGGCGGGTTGGGTTCTGTATAATTCACAATGTGGGCAAGCCACAACCAAAAACAAAAGCGCACGCAAAGACGCAGAGTTACCGCAAAGCTTTTTCTCCTTTTTCAAACACGCGCATCCTTTCTCGCTTCGATGGCGCAAGTGGGGGCGCTAGCCGGAGGACACCAAGGAGGTTTCCGAAACTAGACTTGACATCGAAGCGAGGGAGGATGCGACATAATTGTTTTTAATTTCAGATCAGGGATGCGCGGCGCTTCCTGGAGGCTCTTTCAGCTCCGCTTTTCGATCTTCGTCAATCTCTCCGCTCGCAAAGCTCTTGTGAGTCTTACGAGCCGAGATAGAAATCGAAACGATGACCCGCGCCGGCGGCATCCCTGATCAATTTTTTTATTGCAAACCGGCAGTCTGCATTACACCACGACGCCGTGAATTTCCTGCTGCGCTTTTTCAACCTCAACACTGGCGTTGACTTTTCGGAACAGCGCCAGCGACTGCTCGAATTGCTCGCGCGCGGGCGTGGCCGCGCCTTTTTGTTTCAGCATGCGGCCATATTCAAGACGCGCTTCGGCTTCGCCGAGCGGATGGTGGAACTCCAGCGTCAGACGAATGCTCTTCTCGAAATGCGTTTTGGCTTTCGTCCACGCGCGTTTTTTGGCGGCGATCATACCGAGGAATTTGCAGGCGTCGGCCTCGCCCAAATGATCTTGCAAGCGCTGATAAGTTTGCAAGGCTTGTTGGCACAACACTTCAGCCAGCGCCGCGTCGCCGATGGCCAGATACAATTCCACCCGATTCAACTTGACCAGCGTTTGCAGATACACATCGCCGAGTTGTTGCGCGAGACGAAAACTTTTTTCGTAATGAATGCTGGCCTCGGCCCAGTTGGCGTGATCGGCGTAGCTCATGGCGAGGTTGTGATAGGCGCTGGCCATGCTGCCAACGTCGCCGGTGGCCTCAAAACGAGGAAGGCTTTTGCCGTAATACGCCAGGGCTTTTTCCCCTCGACCCTGCACGTTGGCGAGCGCGCCGAGGTTGTTATAGATCACGGCCATGAGGTTGTCGGCCTGCGCTTTTTCCGCGAGCTCCAGCGCATATTCCCAATGCTCAAAGGCTTGCTCAAGCTCGCCTTGCTCGAAGTAGAGCGCGCCTAAACTGTTTTCGGCTTGCGCATGGCCAACTTCGTCGCCGGCTTGCGCGCACAGTTGCAAACTTTCCTGATAGGCTTGCTCCGCTTGCTGCCATTGATTCTGCTTCGATAGAATGTTGCCGACCCAGCGCAAGGCCTCGCTTTTCTGGGGCATGAAGCGATGTGAGGCGCAAAGCGCGACCGCGCGCTGGTAGGCCGCCAGCGCGCGATCCCAAGCGCCGAGGTTTTCATAAGCCTGGCCGGCGCGAAGCTGAAAGTCGATTTCCTGCGGCGTGCCGGCCAGGCCTGCAAACCGCTCGAACAACGTCGTAACCGCGCGCTCAAAATAGCTGAGGCGTTGCGCGACGTTTTTTTCTTCGATCAAAGACACCAGCAGCGTTTGCAACTCTTGCAAGAGCGTGCTCCAACCGCCGGGCGTGGGTTGCGCTTTGCCAAGCCAATTCATGATGGGCTCCCAATATGAATCGTCCGGCGCGACAATCGTTTGCGAACTCGTTTTATTTTTTTTTCCTGCCATCACTTGACCCTCACGGCGCACTCGCTTTTCCCGGCTCGAAACGAGGAGACACCATACTATTTTCTGATGAGCGCGTAGCGTGAAAAATGATCGGTGTAACCGAAAAGCAGATTGTTCACGGTGTCCACCGCCGTAGGAATGGCCTCGAAAATTTGCGTGCTCGGGTCATAGTAATAGACCTGCAGCAAAGCTTCATTCACACCGGTAAGATCGGCGTTGCCGTAATTGAACACCAAGCTCACCGGCACATTGAACTGCGTGCCGTGCGGCCCCATATCAAAAGTCAATGTATCGGAAAGCGGCATGGCGAAACTCAATTCCAAGGGTTCGCTCAATGCGCCTGCCGGCACCTCGAGACGATGACTCGCGTGCGGCAGAATTCCGCCTTCTGGACCGATCACCGCAGTGCTCACGCCCTCTTCCGCCGGGTCCCTTCGCGCGACCATCAAGAAATCCAGGTCGTCATCATCTTCCCCTTCGTCACCATCGTCATCAGTTGTGATCAGCGTGCTCGGCGGCGCAATAATCTTTTCCGGCTCAACGGGTGAGAAGCGACCGTCCTGGCTGCAGCCGAGGTGAAGAGCAGCCCCAAGCGCCAAAAACAGCAGCACGGACAACAGGCGCATACTTCTTGCGATTTTCATGATTTCATCTCCTTGGTGTTTGGTTCATCTTAAAATTTTCTGGACACGGTTTGCGTCTTTCTTCTTAAAACGCAAAGCCAATGCCATAGCGATGAGCATCATCACTGAAGCGCACAACCTGATGAAATCAAAGATGGTTTGCATGAGAGAGCATGAAGAAATAATGAGACGATGATGAAAACCGGCTACGAAACGTAGCCCTACACATGTTGATGCGGATACGTTTCGATGCCTCACGGATGGGTAGCGCAGGCATCTTGCCTGCAAGCGGAGACGCTTGCATTTGATGGGTAACGCAGACCTCTTCTTTGCAGGCGGGGACCCTTGCGCTACGTTTTGGCTATAATTTTTCGGGTTGCGCTGGTTGCGCGCAAACGGGACGGCTACGAATCGTTGCCCATCATCGCGTGCGGCGGTTTGAGCTGATACTTTTCAACCTTGCGCGCCAAACGCGGGCGGGAGATTTTGAACATGCGGCTGGTGCGGCGCTTGTTCCAACCCATTTTTTCCAGCACGGCTTGCAGCGCCTGCTTTTCAATTTCTTCGAAGCTCAAGCCCTCGGGCGGAATGTCAATTTTGATCGTCGTCGTTTCGATACTTTTAGAAGTGATCGCCGGCGTTTCCGATTCGATGGCTTTGTCCAAAGCAACGCGCGTGACGAACTGGCCCTCGCCCAACAGCACGATGCGCTCGAGGGTGTGCTGCAATTCGCGAATGTTGCCGGGCCACTGATATTCGCGCAGCAGCGCCTCGGCTTCGGGCGTGAAAGCCGCCAGCGTGCTCGTATATTCTTCGGCATAGTGCGACAAAAAATGACGCGCCAACGCCAACACATCATCCCCGCGCTCGCGCAACGCCGGAAGCTGAATGGTGACGACGTTCAAGCGATAATAAAGATCCTGCCGAAAATGCCCGTCACGAATCGCGGCTTGCAGATCGCGGTTGGTCGCCGCAATGATGCGCGTGTTGATATGAATGTCTTCCGTGCCGCCCAAACGCCGAATCTTTTTCTCCTCCACTGCTTTGAGCAACTTCACCTGCACTAGCGGGCTCACGTCGCCGATTTCATCCAAAAATAGCGAGCCGTTTTCCGCCAATTCAAACAAGCCTTTCTTGCGGTTTTTGGCGTCGGTGAACGCGCCTTTCTCGTAGCCGAACAACTCAGCCTCCAAAAGATTTTCCGGAATCGCGCTGCAATTGATTTCAACGAACGGCTGCGTGGGCGATGAGCAGTTGTAGTGAATCGTGCGCGCGATCAGCTCCTTGCCGGTGCCGGTTTCCCCGTGCAGCAGCACCGTCACCCATTTGCGTTGAATGATTTTTCCGAGCGTCTCGCGCATTTCCGCCATCGCCGCGCTGCTGCCGATGATTTTGCTGAAGTCGTGCGTTTCCCTTTGGTGGGCGGGCAAATGCGCGGCTTTTTCGCGCTCGCGCCAACGCTCGGCCAGCTTCACCAATTCGCTTTGCAGTTTGCCGGGCTCTTCGGCGAGGTTGATGACGTCGTGGAATCCCGCGCGCACTGCCGTCAAGGCCTGCCGTGAAGAGCCGCGTTGGGTGACGCCGATGAACGTGGTCTCGCGCCTTTCATCCAAAGCTGTTTTGAGGAACGCGAGCGGCTGAAAATCCGGCGCATCGAAATCAACCAACACCGCCTGCGGCAGTTCGCGGCGCATGAGGCCCAAGGCCTCATCCTCGCTCGTTGCGGCAAGCAGCGCAGCATCTTCGAGGCTTGTTGCAAGCTCGCTTACGCCGTCATGATCACCCAAATAAAGAATCTTAAATGGCAAGAGCAGGCTCCATTTTGGGGTAATGCCTCGGACCTGTGGAAAAAGTAGCACAGACCTCTTGTCTTAGGAAGTTGAACGAGCGCGTAGCGAATCTTTCATTCCAGCAAAAATTTAGCCGCGCAATTGCGAGCGTGTTTACTTTTTTGCCCAAGCCTGAATATTCACCAGCCCGCTGCGCACATCCATTTTCACATTGCCGACGCGTTGATTGACGGCCGCCAACCTTTCTTGCGCGAACAGAAAAGTATAGGGGCAATCTTCGGCAATGATCTTTTGGAACTCGCGCCACAGCGGCGCGGCTTCGCGGCGATCAACGAGCAAGCGCGCCGCGTCCAATAGCGAATCCGCTTTCGCGTTGCGATACGAAACGATATTGTAGCCCTCGGTGATCGCACTTGAATGCCACAAAGGCGCGGGGTTCACCGCGAAGTCCGCATCCCACGCCGAGAGCAATGCGTCAAAATCTTTTTGCTCGAACACTTGCTGCAAGAGCAGGTTCCACTCTAGGGCTTCCACGCGCGCTTCGACGCCGATCTTTTTCAACTGCGCTTGCGCCATCACGGCAACGTCGCGGCGGAGTTGGCTGTCGGCGTTGGTCTTGATCGTAAACGCCAGCTTGCGTCCGTCCTTCTCCAAAACGCCGTCGCCGTCAACGTCTTGCCAACCCTCTTCCGCCAAAATTTGCTTCGCCTGATTTGGATCAAACGACGGGCCGCGCAAAGTTTTATCATACGCCCAGGCAAACGGCAAAAGCGGGCCGATCGCCGGCTGCGCGAAGCCTTCTAAAAGAGTGTTGATGATTTCCTCTTTGTTGATGGCAAGCGTCAACGCTTGGCGCACGCGACGCGTGAACAGCGGCCGGGCATTGTTCCATGCGAGGAAAGTATAATTGCGCCCGGGATAGCGCACGGCCTGCAATCGACGGGTTGCCGAATTACCCGCTGCGATTTGCTTATAGGTCGCAGGCTCAAGCGTTGGCGCAACCTCCACTTCGCCGGAGAGGAGATTGGCGCGCAGAACGTTTTCATCGGGGATGATTTGAAACACGACGCGCTCCAACTGTGGCCGCCCCAACGCATACTGCGCATTGGCCGCGAACACGACGCGCTGATTCGCCTGCCATTCGACTAACTTGAAAGGCCCATTGCCGACGGGCTTGCGATTGAATTCACTCTCGGCAATTTTCTCGCGCGGAATTTTTTCGAGAATGTGTTTGGGCAAAATCGGCATCTGCGTGTCAAACAGCGCGTCGGGATAAGCCTGGTTGAAATGAAAGCGCACGGTATAATCATCGACCACTTCGACTTTGCGCGTTTGATCAAAACGGCTCGCGGCGGGATAAGCGACAGCGGTATCGATCGCGAGTTGATACGTGAAGAGCACGTCATGCGCCGTGGTCGCAACGCCGTCCGTCCACAACACGCCTTTGCGCAGATGAAACGTGAGCAGCGTATCGCCGGGCGCAAACTCCCAAGACTCCGCCAATTGCGGCGCGAATTGCAAATTCTCATCGAGCGTGGTCAGGCTCATGAACAGCAGGTATTGAATCGCTTGCAGCGCGCCGGAGTCCGCCGCGTTCAGTTCATTGAGGGAATCGAAATCGCCGGTCATGCCGATGACCACGGTTCCGCGATTTGCTCCCTTCTGTTGTTCGTCGGAGTCCGAGCACGCGACAAAGAGCGCGAGACAGAACAACAAGCCCGCAGTGATCAGCCGCGCAAGTTTGGGTTGCATTGGGTGAGGAGAATCAAGCATGAGAACACTTTCAAAGGTTTGGCTATTAAAAGCGAAGTCTCTGCTTTAAAAGCAAAAGCTTTTCTGTAAGCGGATTTTACAAGTATGCGGATAAAGCCTCAAAGATTTATCCGCATGATCTGTTCAATCCGCTTACAAAAGCTTTTGGCTTGTCCCGCTTGCGGGATTCGCGTTACTTGCGGGATCCGCGTTAGATGAGGGCAGAGAAAACTCGATTCGTGGAATGGCCGCGAGCAGGTTTTGCGTGTAAGGATGGCGCGGCTGCGTGAAGAGCGTTTCGGTTGCGGCGGTTTCCACGATTTTGCCGGCGTGCATGACGGCCACACGATCCGCGATTTGCGCGACTACGGCGAGATCGTGCGTGATCCACAGCATGGCGAGGCTCAACTCCGCTTTCAGCTCTTTGAGCAAGGCGAGAATTTGGCTTTGCAGGGATACATCGAGCGCGGTTGTGGGCTCGTCGGCTACAACCAATGCGGGCCGGCACGCGAGCGCGATGGCAATTAAAACGCGCTGCCGCTGCCCGCCGCTGAGTTGATGCGGGTAGCAATCATACAACTTTTCCGCGCGGGGCAAGCGCACTTTTTCCATCCAAGCCAGCGCTTGTTGTTTGGCGGATTTTTTATCCAACGCGAGATGCCGGCGCAGCGCCTCCGCGATTTGTTCGCCGACCCGCATGACCGGATTCAATGCCGAGAGCGCGTCTTGCAGGATCAATCCCATTTCTTTGCCGCGAACGGCGTTGAGCTGTTTCTCATTCAAAGCGAGAAGATTTTTTTCGTGCAACGCAATCGTGCCTGCAACGATGCGCCCCGGCGAGGGCACCAAACGAAAGAGCGCGTGCGCCGTCGTGGTTTTGCCGCAGCCGGACTCGCCCACGAGCGCAAGCGTTTCGCCCGGGTATATTTCGAAGGAAATTTTATCAACCGCGCAAGCCTCTTCTTTGTTTTTGAAGAAACTCACTTGCAAGTCTTCAACTTTGAGCAACGGCGTCATGAGTTCTTTCCTGGTGTGGGCAGCGCTTCGCCGATCAGATGAAAGCTCACGGTGGTGAGCGCAATGGCCAAGCCTGGAAACAACGTCAGCCACCATACGGTCGCGAGCACAGGCCTGCCGTCATTGAGAATCGCGCCCCAGCTTGCAGCCGGCGGCTGCACGCCCACGCCTAAAAAACTCAGCGTGGATTCCAGCAGAATCACGTCTGCGACGCGCAGCGCTGAAGCCGCAGCAACAATCGCAAACGTGTTGGGAATGAGATGCCGCAAGATCACTCTGCGTTTATTCAAACCCACGGCGCGCGCTTTTAGAATAAAAGCTCTCTCCTTGAGTGATAACACTTCCGCGCGCACGAGCCGCGCAACGTCCATCCAACCGGTGAGCGCAAGAATGAGAATGAGCGCTGGCAAGTTCGAGCCGAAGAGGGCGATGACGGTCACGGCAAAAAAGATGAGAGGAAAAGCCAGCAAGACATCAACGAGGCGCATGAGCGCCGTGTCCCATGCGCCGCCCATGTAGCCGGAAACCGCGCCATAGAGCGCGCCGAGCGACACGGACAATATGACGACGAGCATGCCGATCAACAAGGATATTCGTCCGCCGAATAACACGCGCGTGAAAACATCACGGCCGAATTGATCGGTCCCGAAAGGATGTTGCAAGGAGGGCGGAAGATGGCGGGTCAATGCCGGGGCGTCCTGGCTGTCGGGCGAGTAAGGTGTGAGCAAGGGCGCTGCGCAGGAGAGCAAGAGAATGATTACAAGCAACAGCGCGCCGGCACGGAGTTGGCGATTTTGCAGCCGCATATTTCGAAATGGTCTAATCATTCCAACTCATGCGCGACGAACCCGAGGGTCGATGAAATGATATAATAAATCCGCGGCCGCGTTGCCCGCGATCGTCATGGTCGCGGTGATGAGATTCACCGCAAAGAGGACCGGATAGTCTTTGCTGAAGAGCGCCTCGTACGCGATGCGCCCCATACCCGGCCACGCGAAAATGACTTCGATCACCAACGCGCCGCCAAGCAGGAATGGAAAGTAAAGCCCGAGCAAAGTAATGACGGGCAACAGCGCATTTTTCAAAGCATGCCGCAGCAACACGTCGCGCTGCGAAAGACCTTTGGCTTGCGCCAGACGAATGAAATCCTGGCGCAGAACGTTGCGCATTTGCGCGCGCACGAAGCGGGAAACCGCGGCCGCGCCGGCAAGCCCCAAAATCGTGACGGGCAAAATCAAATGCCGCACACGATCCCACAGCTTTGGCCCAAAACCGGGTTCGTCGATGAAGAGCGAGCTCATTCCCGAAGACGGCAGCCATTGCAGCTTCACGCTAAAGAACATGATCGCCAGCGAGGCGAGCCAGAAAGAGGGTAACGCATAAATCAGCAAGCCAGAAAAATTCAGCACGTGGCCGGAAGCATGTTCGGCATATCGCCCCGCGAGCACGCCCCACGCCGAGCCGATGATGAAGCTGAAAGCGAGGGCAAGACTTGTGAGTTGTAAAGTTGAAGGCATAGCTTCTTTGAGAATGGCCGTTACCGGGCGATGGCGCGTCCACGAATAACCCCAATCGCCTTGCAAGAAACGCACGGTCCACAGCTTGAATTGTTGCCAGAAGGGAAGTTGCAAGCCTCTTTGTGCGCGCAAAGTTTCCAGGCTCGTGCGGTCACTGTGTGGCCCCCAATAAACGTTCGTGGCGTCGCCTGGACTCAGCCGAACCAGACAAAAGTTCAACGTCCATATGCCGGCCAACAAAAAGACAAAGCGAGAGATGTGTTTGAACACGATCATGGGTGATAAGAGAGCAATGAAAGCAGAGGAGTTTCAAACCTTTAGCTCGTCGGCCATTAGTCAGCATTTGCGGCCACAAATGCAAGAAAAAATTTGCTCATAAAGTAGTGCCTCAGTTACCTGTGGAAAAAGTAGCGCAGACATCTTGTCTGCAGGCAAGGATGCCTGCGCTACCACACGTAACCGAGGCATTACCTCACAAAGCTACGAGCCGCAAACAAAAAAACTCGCCCACTGAAAACGAACTCCCACAGAAATGATCTTTGAAGTTTCAATTCTGTCGGCGCCGTTGAGTCCGTCGCATTTTATTTGTATTGAAATTTTCGATAGACTTTTTATCTTGCGTTCCGAAATGATAAGGAGCATCTTTCAAAAGCCCGTTTAACTAAAAAGAAGGAACATCACAGATGAAAAGAACACTGGTTTTGTTTTTAAGCGCAGCGTTGCTGCTGGCTGCGATGGGTTGCGGCGCAAGTAAGAAGGTGCAATACGGTACCGCAGGCGCGGCCGGCGGCGCCGTGGTTGGAGGCTTGATCGGCAAAGCCGCAGGCAACACCGCATTGGGCGCAATCATCGGCGCGGCCGTCGGCGGCGCGGCCGGGGTCTACATCGGCAATTACATGGACAAACAAGCCGCCGAGATCAAGCAAGACATCGCCGGCGCGCGAGTCGAGCGCGTGGGCGAAGGCATTCACATCATTTTTGACAGCGGCATTTTATTCGACGTCAACAAAGCGACGCTGAAACCGGTGAGCCAGCAAAATCTCGCCAAGCTGGCCACCATTCTCAACAAATATCCCGACACCAACATTTTGTTGGAAGGGCACACGGATGCGACCGGCTCCGAAGAGCACAATCTTGAGCTCTCGCGGCTGCGTTCACAAGCCGTGTCGAATTATCTTGCCAGTCTGCAAGTGACCGCGAACCGCTTCACGATCATGGGCTACGGCGAGGCGAATCCGGCAGCGACCAATGATACGGAAGTCGGCCGCGCCACGAATCGCCGCGTTGAAGTCGCGATCATGGCGAACGACAAGCTGAAAAAAGCGGCACAAGCCAACGCCGGTTGAGAGCGATGCGCGTTATCCGCAAGGGCTTTTAGCTTTCAGCTTTCAGCTTTCAGCTTTCAGCTTTCAGCTTTTAGCTTTCAGCTATTAGCTCTCAGCTGAAAGCTGACAGCTAATAGCTAACCGCTTTTTTGCCGTGGCTCGCCTCTCGTTCGAAGAACTCTCACCGTGGAGCCGATCTTGCCTTTTCGACATTCCAGTTCTCCTCTTTTGAAAAAGACTTCCTTCTGGCGCATGTTGCTGCACTTGCCCAGCACGATCAAACTCGCATGGCGCCTGCTCAAAGATCGCCGCGTGCCTTTCTTTGGAAAGCTCGTCTTCGTGTTGGCGCTCGCCTATGTGGTTTGGCCTCTTGATTTGATTCCCGATTTTGCTTTGCCCGTGCTGGGGCAAATCGACGACGTTGCAATCTTGTTGGCGGGGCTGCGCTTCTTCATGCGGCAAGCCCCGCCCGAAATTCTCGAGGAGCACCTTGCGCAGATCAAATGAAAAATTCCATAACCCACTCCGGCATTGTCATTCAGAAGGAATCCTTTTAAAACTTGGAATAGCAGCCGAGTTCAAAAAAAGATTCCTTCAGAATGACAGCACGCCGCGAGCACACCCCCCTGACCCCCATCGAGGGGGGAATGTTGCGACCCACGCTCTTCGACGTAACCTCACGAAATTTTTTCTGCTCATTATTATTCTCATCACGCCTCTCGCCGCGCAAAATTTGAAACTCGAAGTCATCTATCCGCGCGAAGATTTGACGATCACGGCGCGCGATTCGACGTTTGTGTTTGGCAATTATACGCCGGACTCTGCGCGCGTCTTAATCAACGGCGTGGCTGCCAAGCAATATTCCAATCGCACGTTCATGGCTATGACGCCCGTGCAAACCGGACGCTTCACCTTTCGCGCCGTCGCGCGCGTGGATTCCTCTGCACATCAAAACGCCGATTCAGTGATCGTCGAACGCAACGTTTACATTCCACCTTTTCTCGTCACCTCGCTGCGTGCGCCGATGGTCATCGACACGAGTTATGTTTTCCCGGAGAATGATCTCGTTTTGGAGCCGGGTGATCTGCTCGGCGTGGCGCTGAAAGGCTCGCCGAAAAATTCCGCGACCTTTATGATCGAGGGTTTGCCGCAAGCCTGGCCCATGGCCGAGCAACCGGCGCGCAAACAATTTTATTGGGGCGAAGCCGTGTTCGGCCGCGCGCAACCGCCGCGCACAAAAGAAGTCGAAGGCATTTACACCGGCGCGTATCTTTTGCAACCCGGCGACACGCTGCGCAATGCCGCGATTCGTTTTTATTTGAAAGACAGCGCGGGCAACGTGCTCGAAACCACGGCGCCGGGCAAGCTCAGTGTGATTTCGAATGCCGTGCCGCGCGTCGTGCGGCTCACTTCCGAGTTGACTATCGGCCGCACCGGGCCGGGGCAAGCCTATCAATTTTTTCTTCCCGCAGGGGTGAAACTGCGCGTCACCGGCCGCGACGGCAACTTTCTGCGTGTGCGTTTACTTGACGGTGAAACGATGTGGATTCCGCGCGCCAGTTGCGAGGCTTTGCCGTTGGGCACGATGCCGCCAACGAGCACGGTCGAAGTTGCGCGCGCGGAAAGTTTTCCCGATCGCGTGCGCGTCACGATCTTTCTCAGCGAACATTTGCCTTTCAAAATCGAGCAGCGCACCAAGCCGAATCGTTTGGAAGCCGTTTTGTACGGCGTGACTTCGGACACGGATTGGATTCGTCAAGACGCGATCGATCCCATGCTCGGCGATTTGCGCTGGTCGCAAGAGCGCGACGAGAAATATCGTCTCAGCATCGATCTCAATCAAAAGCAGCACTGGGGCTATCGCGCGTTTTATGAGGACGCGAACTTGATTTTGGAAATTAAAAAAACGCCGAACCTGCCCGGCTGGCCTAATTATCCTTTGAAAGATTTGTTGCTCTGCGTTGATCCCGGCCACGGCCCGGATCTGGGCGCGATTGGTCCGACCGGCTTGAGCGAGAATGTGGCCACGCCCATACTCGCGCAAGAAGTGCAAGCAAAGTTGGAAGCACGCGGCGCGCGCGTCATTCTCACGCGCAGCGGCGCGGAAGGCATCACGCTCGCCGCGCGGCCGAAATTGGCGGACGTGGTGAATGCCGATCTTTTTATCAGCCTGCACTTCAACGCGCTGCCCGACGGCGTCAATCCGTTTTTGAATCACGGTGCGAGCGCATATTATTTTCACCCGCAAAGCTACGGCTTGGCGAACGCCATATTGAAGAAGTTGCTAAAGAGCACGAAACTTCCTAATTTCGGTTTGTACTATGATAACCTCGCCGTGTGCCGTGTCACCAGTATGCCCGCGGTGTTGATTGAGCCCGCGTTCATTGCGCACCCGGAAGAAGAAGCGTTGATTCTCGACCCTTCGTTTCGTAATAAAGTCGCTGCGGCCATCGTACAAGGCCTGGAAGAATTTGTGCGCGCAGCAAAGGACTAGTGCCTTGTCAAACTGAAGTTTGACACTCCACTAGTGTGGTTCGGGTTGATGGTGAGCACCTCTTTTAGGTCGTCTATGGAGTTCGATTATGAATTTTGCCCCAAGTGCGGCGGCCGGCTCTTCGTGAAATTCACGGAAGGCCGTGACCGCCAAGTGTGTTCGGCGTGCAGTTTTATTTTTTATCATAATCCCATTCCCGCGGTGGCGATGATAGTGATGACGGAGCGCGGCATTCTTTTGGTGCGGCGCAAGTTCGAGCCGTGCCAGGGAGATTGGAGTTTGCCCGCGGGTTTTGTGGAATGGGGCGAAGGCCCGGAGGAAACCGCGGTGCGCGAAGCGAAAGAGGAAACCAATCTCGACATCAAATTGCAGGGCTTGTACGGCGTTTATCGCGCGCGCGGCGAAAGGAATTATGAAATCCTGCTCGTGGTTTATCGCGCTGAAATCGCGGGCGGCGAGCTGCAAGCCGGCGACGATGCGATAGAAGCGCGCTATTTCAAATTGACGGAGCTGCCGGATAATATCGCGTTCCGCGTGCATCGGCAAATTTTAGCGCAGTTGGCGCAAGAGGCGCAGGTGTGATATGGAAAAACTTTCGCCAGCTTTCGTACTCGCCTTATTGGTGAGCGCGTGCAGCACCACCGGAAAACCGCAGCCCACTCCCGAATCCTCGCCGAGGAGCACGGTGAATCCCAAACAGAAGCTGGAAAAAATTTATCTCGACGAAGTGCCGAGCCTCTTCACCGCCGCTGCGAATCGAGCGACGACCCTTGAAGTGAGAGCCAATCTGCCGAGCGGCGCTTATACGTTTGCTCACGTCGAGGTGCAAGTGCGCGGCAACGTTATCGAGTTGACGCCGCTGGCGCACTTCGATCCGAACGTGATGGGCATACAAATGATCATTCCCGTTACGCAAAAGGTCGAGCTTGGTAAGTTAGCGCCCGGCGAATACACGTTGCGTTTCTTGGGCCGATCGGACGTGCGCGAAAGCAGGCTGGAAGTGCGATGAGCGAGAACGCGAAAAACAAAGCGCGGGAAAAATTTCTGCCGATCAGTGTGCGGGATTTCGAGCTGATGATCACGGGAAATTTTGTCTATATTGACAAGACGCGCTATATCTACGAAATGGTGCGCGTGCCCCAGGCCTATTATTTTCTCTCCCGCCCGCGGCGTTTCGGCAAATCGCTGACGGTTTCGACGCTGAAGGCTTTGTTCGAAGGCCGGAAAGAGTTGTTCAAGGGATTGTGGATCGAGAACAGCGATTGGGAGTGGCCTTCGCATCCGGTGCTGGCAATTGACTTCAACGGTGTAGACGCTAGCGATCCGAACAAATTAGAGCGAAGCTTGTTGGCGGTTTTGGATCGAAGCGCCAACACCCACGGCCTCACGCTCAAATCCGATCTCCTGCCTTTGAAATTCGTTGAATTGCTCCTTGAGCTAGCGGGAAAGTATCGCCAGAAAGTCGTGGTGCTCGTTGACGAGTACGACAAGCCGATCGTCACCCATTTGGGCGAAGGTGAGGCCGGTTTGAAAATCGCGGAACAGAATCGCGCGATCTTGAAGAAATTTTTCGGCGTGTTGAAAGAGATCGACGTTTCCGCCAATCTGCGTTTCGTGTTCATCACCGGTGTGTCGAAATTCAGCAAGGTGAGCCTCTTTTCGGAATTGAACAATCTGCAAGAACTGTCCATGCACGCAGATTACGCCGGCATGCTAGGATATACGCAGGAAGAATTGGAGCGGCATTTTAGCGATCGGATTGCGGAGTTCGCGCGACGGCAACAAACCACGAACGAAGACATCCTGCGCAAGTTGCGGGAATGGTATAACGGCTATCGCTTCACCAAAGCGGAGGTGCAGGTTTATAATCCTTTCTCTATTGTCAACGTGTTCGCGGAATATGATTTCAAAACCTTTTGGTTCGAGACCGGCACGCCGAGTTTTTTAGTCAATCTGATTAGAGAAAAAGATTACCCCATCCCGCAAATCGAAGACATAGAAATTCCTGAGAAAGCGTTTTCAAGCTATGAATTGGAGAATTTGCGCTTGGAAGCCTTGTTGTTTCAAACCGGCTACGTGACGATTCGTGATTACGAGGGCGAGCTTTATCGCCTCGACTATCCCAATCAGGAAGTCAAAACCTCCTTTTCGGAGTATCTTTATGATCGCCTGGTCAACGGGGTTGATACGATCTTGAAGTCGCAATTCAAACGCTTGCATCTCTACTTGGCGAAGGAAGACGTGGCGCAGTTCATCGAGACGACCAACGCCATTCTCTCGGCCATTCCTTACGCGCAGCATCAACAGCAAGGCGAGGCCTTTTATCACACGATCTTTTATTTGATGGTGGCGGCCTCGGGCGTGCTGGTGCAAACCGAAGCGTTGGCCTCGCGCGGCCGCATGGACATTGCGGTGGAGTTCGACGACAAAGTTTACGTCATCGAGCTGAAGTGCAACCAATCTGCGGAGCAAGCGCTCGCACAGATACACGCGAAGAAATATCACGAGAAGTACGTGCAAAGCGGGCGCAAGATTTATCTTTTGGGCATTGATTTCGACACGCAACAGCGCGCAATTACGGAGTGGAAGCTGGAGAGTGTGTGAGGCGAAGAGCGATTACGGTGACACAGTATGAATAACAAAACAACCGGCTTCTATTATCATCCCACATGCCTCGAGCACGACACCGGGCACGGCCACCCCGAGCGCCCGGCACGCCTCACGACGATTATGGAACATTTGACAACCTCCGGTTTATTGGAGCGGCTGGAAGTTTGCGAGCCTGAGCCGATTGCTCTCGAAACCATTGCGCTGGTTCATCCCAAAAGTTATATCGACTATATCGCGCGCAGTTGCAAAGACGAACTGACGTCTTTGGATTCCGATACGGTCGTCTCGAAAAACTCTTTTCTTGCAGCACGACTTGCGGCTGGAGCGGTCGTTGATGCGGTTGATAAAGTCATCGCTGGGGAATGGCAAAACGCTTTTTGTGCGGTGCGTCCGCCGGGGCACCATGCGGAAGTCGATCAAGCCCTGGGCTTTTGTTTGTTCAACAACATTGCGATTGCAGCGGAATGGCTGCGGCGCAACGCGCGCGCCGAGCGGGTGTTGATCATTGATTGGGACGTGCATCACGGCAACGGCACGCAGAATATTTTTTATGAGCGCGGCGACGTGTTCTATTTCAGCGCGCACCAGTGGCCGCTTTACCCCGGAACCGGAAGGGCAGAGGAGACCGGCAGCGGCGCGGGTGCGGGCACAACGCGCAATCTTACTTTTCCGCCCATGACTTCCGAAGCCGATTATCGCGAACGCTTTTGTGAAGCCACGCGGGAAATTTATGAATCCTTCCAACCGGATTTCACACTCCTCTCAGCCGGATTCGATGCGCATCACGAGGATCCGCTCGCGCAGCTCAAATTGACCGAGAATGGCTTTGCCGCGCTCACCGATCACGTTCTCGGTTTGGCGCAGAAATACTGCGGCCACCGCGTCGTATCGTTGTTGGAAGGCGGCTATAATTTGAATGCGCTCGCGCGTTCGGTGGCAGCGCACTTGGAACGCATGCTTGCAGTGACGATGAAGACATGAACACAGAGTCGTGGGAAGAAGACGATCTGAGCGCGCCGGAATTTTCCGCGCAGCGCGAGCAGATGGTGCAGCGCCAAATCATCCGGCGCGGCATTTCCGACGTGCGCGTGCTCGAAGCACTGCGCCAAGTGCCGCGTCATTTGTTCGTGCCGGAACGCTTTCAAGCCAATGCTTATGACGACAGTCCGGCGCCGATTGGTCATGAGCAAACCGTGTCACAACCTTACATTGTCGCGTTCATGTTGGAGCAGTTGGATTTGCGAGGCTTTGAAAACGTTTTGGAAGTCGGCGCGGGCTCCGGCTATCAAGCCGCGTTGTTGGCGCATTTGTGCGATAAAGTTCATAGCCTCGAAATCATTCCGGAGCTTGCAGCACGAGCGGAGAATTTATTGGGACGTTTGGGCTTCACCAACGTCCGCGTGCGTTGCGGCGACGGCTATCTCGGCTGCCCCGATGCGGCCCCATTTGATCGCATCATCGTTTCCGCGGCGCCCAATCACGTGCCGGAAAGATTGGTCGAACAGCTCGCGCCGAACGGCATCATGATTCTGCCGCTCGGCGAGGAAGAGCAAAGATTGCTGATCATCACAAAAGACGAATCCGGCAAAATCTCGCGTCACGAATCCGTGGCCGTGAAATTCGTGCCCATGACCGGGTTGATCGACTCGGTGAATTGAGCGCTCCGTTTATGCGAAATAGTGAATCAGAATAATTCCGCAGCGGCGGGGCTGAAAGTTTTTTGGGCCACACACGGATCAAAAACGCACACCGAGCAAGCTTTGTCTGCGTGTGTTTTGTACCGCGTGCTGCCGACAAAGGTTTTAATGCAAAAATCAATCGGCTGTGAGCTTATGCCTTCTTCCTCCAACAAACCCAAGCGCGTCATCACCGAGCGCGACGTGATTCAAGCCTGGCAAGAGCGCAAGACGCAGTTGCTCGTTCCCGCCGGCGTATTGATCACGCCTGCGGCGCGCGATGCCGCAAGAGTCAAAAAAATCGCGCTCGTTAATCCTTCCCTAGAAAAACCGCAAGCCGAAGCTCCTGCGAAATCTCCTGCGCCGATTCCCGCCTCCGCCGGAGTCATTGTGCTCGGCTCCGATCACGGCGGTTATGGCCTCAAAGAGCAATTGAAAGATTACGTGCGCAGCCTCGGCTTTCGTTATGAAGACGTGGGCACGTTCAGCGAAGCGCCGGTGGATTATCCCGACATTGCCGAGTTGGTTGCGCAAAAGGTCGCGAGCGGTTCGGCCTCGCGCGGCATCGTCATCGATGGCGCGGGCGTCGGCTCCGCCATTGCCGCGAATAAAATTCCTGGCGTACGCGCCGCGGCTTGTTATGATACCTACACCGCAAAGAACAGCCGCGAGCACAACAACGCCAACGTGCTGTCATTGGGCAGCAGAAACCTCGGCATCGACGTCGTCAAAGAGATCGTCAAGGTTTGGTTGGAAACCGGCTTCGGCGGCGGGCGACATCTCAAGCGCGTGGAAAAGATCATTGCTCTTGAGCAGAAATACTTCCATGGCAAGTGAAACTTCGGCTTGAGGCTTACGTTTATCGCCGTGCGAATCGCCCCAACCATTAGTTAGGCCGCTCTTCGTAGCAGATAACTTACTGGTGGTCCGCTCGGCATTTAAATGGGCGCACTATTCGCACATTCTCGTCGTCGTGGGATGGCTCTTCACGCTCTACTGCCTTTTGTTCCGCTGCGCGATGGTTCCGCGCGCACTGGCTGCTATTGGGATGGCCGCGAGCGTGCTTCACTTCATTGGAATCACGTTGCCGGTGTTCGCCGGATATCGCATGCCCTTCCCGACGCTTTTTGGCATGCCGTTGGGTCTAGCCAACCTAGTGCTGGTGGTATGGCTGATGGCCAAGGGCTTCAAAGAACCGTACGCCACACCCGGTGCTGAAGCGCATAGGGTCGAGGTATCTGAGGCATAAAACTCGTCGCGACTGGGAAGGCGGAGTCGCCTTGCCAGTCAGGTGGCTCCAAGATGACTACTCTGGCGCGTCGATGAGCGGCCTAACCGTAGCGTTATGAATCATGAACGAACAGACTCAAAATCAAACGAACCCTTCGTCCGCACCTCGACGGCTTTATCGCTCCGTCGTTGATCGCAAGCTGGCCGGAGTGTGCGGCGGTGTTGCCGAATATTTTGGAATTGACACCGGCCTCGTGCGCGTGCTGTGGGTGATCAGTTGCTTTTTCGGATTGGCCGGCGCCGTTGCATATATCGTCGTGTGGGCGATCGTGCCGGATAATCCTCTCGGCATGTCTGCGCCGGTTCGCCCGCCTTCGAGCACGGGCCGTTATATTTGGGGAACGCTGCTCATCGTGTTGGGTCTCGTATGGTTGGCGGATCGACACGATTTTTATTTCTTGGTACCATGGCGCTGGCATTATTTCTGGCCCGATTGGCTGGGCTTCGGTGTGATCTTTTCCGTGTTGTTGATCGGTGTGGGGTTGTTTTTAGTCTTTCGCGGCGTGCCGGAAAATAAGTTCTCAACGTCTTCTGGCTTTGCAAGGCCTTCTAACTTTACTCCAATGGGAGAGAATCCTATGAACGCAAAAAGATTGCTGCGCTCGCGGGCTGATCGCATGATCGGCGGCGTGTGCGGCGGCATGGCCGAATACTTCAGCATCGACCCTTCGCTCGTGCGCGTCGGCTGGGTGCTCTTGACCTTCTTCAGCGGGTTCTTTCTCGGCATCATTGCTTACGTCGTGCTCATGGTCGTCGTGCCGGAACAAAATCCCGAGCCGAATAATACGACGCCCTTTGCGCAATAACCCAAGGCGGACAAGCCGTAATCCAAAAGCCTATCGTAAGCGGATTCTTCGAAGATAGCGGATAAAACAAAAGCTTGATCCGCTATCTTCGTAAAATCCGCTTACAGAAAATTTTTGTTTTGGTTCACTTGCGATAATATAAGTCGCACCGAGCAGAATGAGCTTGTGAAGAGGCTAGCATGACGAAGCAAAAAAACTCCCTCGTCCCCGGAATTATCTTAATCCTCATCGGTCTCTACTTTTTGGCGAATCGCCTGGATTGGCCGATCCCGGATTTTTTTGAAATCTACCCTTTCATCTTTTTGCTTTTGGCCATCGCCTCGGCCACGCGCATACGCGGCTTGGGACAGCGCGACGGCGTGTTCGGAACTTTTTTCTTTTTGACTCTCGGCCTCTTCTTCATCTTGCGCAATTATGACTTCATTCCTTACATCTATCATCCCTGGCCGATTTGGTTGATCGCTGCGGGCCTCGGTTGCATTGCAGTTTTCGTGGTCGCGCCAAGCCAATGGGGCATGCTCATTCCCGGCAGCGCGTTCTTGCTGTTCGGCGGCGCGTTCCTGCTGCGCGAATTCGATATCATCTACAATGTCGATCGCTATTGGCCGGTGATTGTGATTGCCATCGGTGTCGGCATTTTGCTCAAAGGCTTGCGCAAACAAGTGTAGTTCTTGTCTTCATTCATTCCCACCTTCCTGTTCATTCCACTCGTTCTTCTTTCTCAAAGAGAAGCCGTTTTCTCTTTTAATAGTTTTGCCTGCAAATCGCTTTGCCTTTCTTTTGGTGGACACTAAATCTCTTGCTCTCATTTGTTCACACCAAAATTCATTTTTAATCCAAGAACTCATTAAAAAACCGTGAAGAATCAAAATAATTCTTGACTTGCCAAGGCTTTTTTGTTATCATATGGGTGAAAGTGGATAAAAGTAGAAAAAAGTGGGTAATGTTGGGGAAAATGGATATAGATCCGTGGTCGAACTATCAGAAATCATCCCAAAGTTTTACGGGCGCTTCAAGCAAACTCTCGATGACAAAGGCCGGGCAGCCATCCCGGCAAAGATTCGAGAAATTGTGGAGCTATTGGATATGAAGACGCTCATGCTAAGGCTCATCGAAAAGCCGAACGCGACCCTCATTCGCGCCTACCCCGTCTCGTACTTTCGCGAGAAGATCCTGCCCATGGCTTCCGAGTTTGACGAAGAAACCGAAATGGGAATTTATAAAATGCAATCCGTGCTCGCGTATTGCCACCAAGTACGGCTCGACAATCAAGGCCGCATCAACTTCCCGCCCGAAGTGCTGCAGTCCGCGAAGATCACCAAAGAGATGCGCTATATCGGCATGGGCGACTTCTTCGATATTTGGGATGCGGGCCTGTATGAAAAATTTGTTGAAGGCGGCAAGGGCGAACAACTGCAAGCATAAACGAATCTATATGTCGAACGCGGCAAGTTAAAATCAAAAGCATGTTGTAAGCGGATTGAACAGATCAAGCGGATACGACTTTGGGCTTTATCCGCTTGATCTGTTCAATCCGCTTACAGAAAAGTTTTTTGCTTTAAAAATTGTGAATTGTGAAAGAATGCTGTGGCGCGCACCTTATTACATCAAGGCGAGTTTCACTTGCCGGTTTTGGTTGAAGAGATTGCGGGCTACTTGCTGCAGCCTTCAACGCGCGTCATTGTCGATGCCACACTCGGCGATGGCGGACACAGCTTGGCAATGCTCGAAAGGGGAGAGCTGCAACTTAAAATTATCGGACTCGACGTCGATCCCGAGTCTTTGAAAATAGCGCAACAGCGTTTGGCGCAATTTGAATCTCGATGTTCTTTGATCAAAGGTAATTTCCGGCGCATTGCCAGCCTCTTGGCTTCTGTGGGAGTAGCAACTGTCGATGGCATCCTCGCCGATTTGGGCATTTCCTCGCGCCAAATCGACGTGCCGGAACGTGGCTTGAGCTATCTTGAAGAGGGCCCGCTGGATCTACGCCTAGATCCCTCCCTCCCTGACACCGCGGCGGAGTTAATCGCGACTCTGGAACAAGACCAACTGGTGTGTCTTCTGCGGAACTATGGTGAAGAGCAGCGGGCCAAACCCATCGCACGCGCGATCGTAAAGGAACGAAGTGCGCGAGCGATCGGGACGTCCACTGCGCTTCGCAAAATAATCGAAGGCGTCGTGCGCGGCCCTCTTCAGATTAAATCCGTAGCCCGGGTTTTTCAAGCCCTGCGCATTGCAGTGAATGACGAACTCGGCGCGTTGCGAGAATTCTTGCAGCAAGCCTTTGCTGTGCTCGCGCCCAATGGCCGGTTGTGCGTGATCAGTTATCACTCTTTGGAAGATCGTATGGTCAAAGAGTTTTTTCGCGGCGTAGCCAAAGCCTGCACGTGTCCGCCAGAGTTTCCGGTGTGCGTGTGTGGCAAGAAGAGCGAGGCCATTGTGCTCACTTCAAAGCCGATCACGCCGAGCGCGGAAGAAATCAAACGCAACTCACGCGCACGCAGCGCGAAGCTGAGAGTGTTGCAGAAACGAGTTTGAAAACAAATCAAAAGCCAATGACAGAAAAATGGTTGACAGAAAAATAAAGCGAAGCCTCATGACCCCTAGATCGTGTCATTCAGGAGGAATCTTTTTTAGCACTGGAAAGAGAACCAATCGGGCATTGTCCCAAGCACTGAAAAGGATTCCTTCTGAATGACATGTTAGGAGGGCGCGCCGAATTACAGAACGTGATCGTCAAAGCTTATTCAAGCAACACACGAGCAACAAAAATTTTTCTGTCCTTCATCTTTCTGTCATCAAGCTTTTTAAAAATAGTTTTGCCAACAATCGTTTTGCTTTAATTCAAACATGAAGCCGACAACCATGGCCGCACCGCGTTTTCAACCGAGAGCCGTTCCGGCGAAAGCCAAAGGCGCACGCGGCAAATCGTATATTGCGACGGCGCAGACGAAAAAGGCTTCACGCGAAACCAAAACGCTCTTCCTGTTTTTAGCGCCGTTCGCGCTTTTGCTGTTTTTAGGTTTATTACTCATCGGGCTGCGAGTTGGAGTTGAGCAACTAGCGAATGAAGTCGCAACGCTGGAGGCTCAAAAAATCCAATTGGAGGAACAAAACAATCGTTTGCTGGCAAAGGCGGAACAGCTTGCCGGATATGCCCGCGTCTCGCGCATTGCGCAAGAGCGGCTCGGCATGATCAGCCTCGCGCCGCGTTTGATTGTCGTTGCGCCGCAATGAAAAATCGAAGCCTCGCCACCGCACGCACTGCCGCGCTTCAAAAATCGCCTGCACGCAAACCTGCTCCCTCGTATCGTGTGGCGATGGTGGAAGGTTTTTTTTTGCTCTTCGGACTTTGCCTCGTTGGACGTCTGCTTTACATCCAGGCGTTGCAGCACGGCAAATATCAAAACCTCGCTCGGATGCAACATCACACCGCAGCGTCTGTTGCTGCGCAACGCGGAATGATCTATGATCGCAATTTCAACTTGCTCGCGTTGAATGAAGCCTGCATCTCCATCGGCGTGGATTTGCGCCAGGTCAAAGATCGCCGCCAACTCGCGGACAAAGTCGGCAGAATCATCGGAGAGCCTTCGTCGAAACTTTATGAGCGCATGAAAACCGACCGCTCCTTTGTATGGCTCAAACGTCGCGTCGCCGCGGAGCTTGAATCCAAAATCAAAGCGCTCAAGCTCAACGGTGTTCGTATCGAGAAAGATGCGCGCCGCCGTTATCCTCACAAAGAAATCGCTTCGCACGTTCTCGGCTTCACCGACATCGACAATCGCGGCATTGCCGGTGTCGAACAAATGTGCGATTCGCTGCTCGCGGGACAAGACGGCCGCCGTTTCATGCAGCGCGACGCCATCGGCAATCAACTCGCGAATCTCGGCTCACCCGATGTGCCCGCAGTCAACGGCAAAAGTGTCGTGCTCACGATTGACAACATCATCCAGACCATCGCCACCGAAGAATTGCGCCTCGCGCTCGATCAATTCGATGCGAGCAGCGGCATGGTCCTCATCACCAGCCCCATGACCGGCGAAATTCTCGCGATGGTGTGCGAGCCGAGTTTTGATCCCAATCAGCCGACGAATTACTCCAACGCCACGCGCCGCAATCGCGTCATCACCGACCTTTTCGAACCCGGCTCGACTTTTAAGCTCGCGACCTATGCGGCCGTGTTGCAAGAAAAAATCAAGCAGCCTTCGGATATTGTCTTTTGCGAAAATGGCGCATACAAATACATGGGCCAAACCATAACGGATCACGGCGAACGATACGGCAACTTGACCGTGCGCGAAACGCTCACGCATTCGAGCAACATCGGCTCGTTCAAGCTGGCCAAAGCCGTGGGTTCGGAAAAAATTTATCGCTATGCGCGCGACTTAGGCTTTGGCATGTCCACGCGCTTGGCCGAAGGCGAAGTGGATGGCGTGCTCAAATCGCCTTCGGAATGGTCGGGCTTAACCATCGCGGCCATGGCGAGAGGCTATGAAGTTTCCGTCACCGCGCTGCAAATGGCCATGGCCTATGGCGCGATTGCGAACGGCGGTTTGCTCTTGCAGCCTAAGCTCGTGGCCGCAATCGGCGATGATCTCGATGACATGGAGCGCTTCGCTGATCCGCAAATCGTGCGGCGCGTGATTTCAACCGAGACCGCGCGCACGCTCACTTCAATGCTCGAAGGCGTGGTCAAAGAAGGCACGGCCACGAACGCGAAGATCGACGGCCTGCGCATCGCGGGCAAAACCGGCACCGCACGCAAACCGCTCACCGGCGCGCGCGGCTATTCGCGCAATGATTACATCGCTTCGTTCGTCGGTTTCTTCCCGGCAGAGAAGCCGAGCCATCTTGTGTTTGTGATGTTGGAAAATCCGCGCACCACGTATTGGGGCGGCATGGTCGCCGCGCCGACTTTCAAAAGCATTGCGCAGCGCATTGTCGTGGCGCAAGCGCAGCCGAAAAATTCACGGCAATTCACTGAAACCTTCACGCCGAACTCTCGCGAGACGATTATGGAAACGCGCAATCTTGTTCTGCCCGATCTCACCAATCGCCAACGTACCGTTGCTGAAAAAATGCTCGAAGAACTCGGACTCGAAGTGGAATGGGATGGCGCTGGTGATTTTATTCTCGCGCAAATGCCGCCGCCCGGAGCCGCAGTTTTCCCGGACTCAAGGGTGACGCTGCAACTCTTCGAAGTGGCCGCTAAACAGCGGCCCCCAATGCGCATGCCGCAGCTCGTCGGCCTTTCGTTGCGCCAAGCCTTGCAGCAACTCTCATTGCTCGGCATCGATGCGCATGTGGTCGGCAATGGCCGCGTCACGCAACAACACCCCGCGCCCGGCGCCGCGATCTCTTCGAATACACGCTGCGAATTGCGCTGCCAAATGAAGATGCCCGTGGCGAGGGAGGTGGTGGCGCAGTAGGAATCTTTTGCTCCAAAGGAGCGCAATGTAAAAGCGAAGGGCAACGCCCTGGAAAAGAGCAACCCATAAAATGCGCTAGCCCCAACGGGGCGCAATGGATTTTCGACATGAAGTGTTTGCCCAATAACCGCAATGCCGCCCTCTCAGGGCTATTCACCATTCAATTGAACACGTTCCGCTGGGCGTTGCCCAGGGCTATCGCATCTCGCGTCGTTGGCGCATGCTGCAATATCCAATTTTGCAAACACTGTTTGCAAAATTGGGTTCTGAAGTTCCAACATAGCCGCAAGGCAACATAAAAGGTGCGGGCGAAGTCGGACTTTGCAACATCACGTTTGAACGAAAGCGTTAGCAGCGAACAAGATTTCTATTCCACACAGCATTGCAAAGTCCGACTTCCCTGTGATACGTGAAAGCGGCGCTAGCTCCGAAGGAGCGCAATGCAAAAGCGAAGGGCAGCGCCCTGGAAACGAGCAACCCACAAAATGTGCTAGCCCCAACGGGGCGTAATGGATTTTCGAGATGAGATGTTTTCAGAATAACCCAAACCGCAATGCCGCCCTTTCAGGGCTATTCGACATTCTATTGAACATGTTCCCAGGGCGTTGCCCTGGGCTATAACATATCGCGCCTTTGGCGCTTGTTGTCGCGACAGCTTTTGACTGACGTGAGTAAATAATTTTATGGCACTCATCCTCACACTCGGCGAAATCCTTCGCGCACTCGGCGAAGGCGCGCGCTATGTCGGCGATCAAGCCGTGCTCACGCGACGCGCGATGGGGATTTCAATTGACTCGCGTGCGTGTGGCGCGGAGGCGCTGTTTGTCGCGTTGCGCGGTGATCGCTTCAATGGCCATAATTTCATCACTGATGTTTTTGAGAAGCAAGCGCTCGCGGCAGTGGTTGACGCGCAATGGTTTCAATCAAACAAAAAAGCTTTTGGCAATTTTTTGATTGTTGATGACACGCTACACGCTTTGCAAAAGCTCGGCAGTACGATTCGCAAACGCTGGGGCAAGAACGTCGTCGCGGTCACGGGCAGCAACGGCAAGACGACGACCAAAGAGATGATCGCCTCCGTGTTGCAGCAGAAATTTTTCACACACAAAACCACCGGCAATCTCAACAACCACCTCGGCGTGCCGCTCACGTTGAGCGAATTAACATACGGCCCGGAGGTCGCTGTAGTGGAAATGGGCACCAATCATTTCGGCGAGATTGCAACGTTGTGCGAAATCGCCGCGCCAAATTTTGGAGTGATTACCAATGTCGCGCGCGCGCACACAGAGTTCTTCGGCGATCTCGCCGGCGTTGCCAAAGCCAAAGCCGAGTTGTTCGAATACTTGCACCGCAACGACGGCATCGCGTTTCTCAATGCCGATGATCCACACTTGCGCGCCGCGCTGCCTTCGGGCGCGAAGGCCATCACGTTCGGCATTGACAAGCCCGCGCAATATCAAGGCAAAGTTTTGGGGTTGGATGAAAACGGCTGCGTGCAACTCGAAGTGCAGAAGACGCAGATTCGTTTGAACGTGCCCGGCTTGCACCATGCGCACAATGCGCTCGCCGCGGTTGCGATTGGCGGCTTTCTCGGCCTAGCGATGTCGAGCATTAAAAAAGGCCTCGAAAGTTTTGAGACGCCGGCGAAGCGCATGCAAGTGCAACGCATGCACGGCGTGACCATCATCAACGATGCGTACAACGCCAATCCCGAATCCATGCGCGCGGCGCTGCAATTTCTCGCAGCCATGTCGCCCGCAGAGCACGGCCGCCGCATTGCAATTTTGGGCGACATGCTCGAACTCGGCTCTCATGCCGATGAGTATCACCGCGAAATCGGCGAGTTCATTACTTTGCTGCCGATTCAAGCCGTGTTCGCGTTCGGGCCGCACATGAAGCATTTGGTGCAAGCGATTGGTCAACACTGTTGGGCCGAACATTTCGAAGAGAAAGCCACACTCTTCGCTGAAATCAATCGCTCCGTCCGGCCCGGAGACGTGCTGCTGCTCAAAGGCAGTCGCGGCATGGCGATGGAAGAGGTGATTGCGAACTTAGCTTTTAGCTATCAGCCGTCAGCTATTAGCTAAAAGCTGAAAGCTGATAGCT
>Ga0247727_10004650_pt1 | contig 28879 bp, 28 predicted proteins | sample WisWelCaveWW1625_FD_202498 | JGI IMG/M metagenome (GOLD analysis project Ga0247727, IMG submission 202498) | Biofilm microbial communities from Wishing Well Cave, Virginia, United States - WW16-25 | ecosystem: Environmental > Aquatic > Deep subsurface > Groundwater > Cave microbial mat | place...
CGCGTGATCGAGAGCCTCGTCGCCCGGCCGCCGCTGACGATGCGTCAGATCATCAACGACACCCGCGGAAACCGATGGTTCGGCTCAAATCAGGCAGCACCAGCCTGAGCTAAGGGGAGAGGCATGGTCCGCAGATGCGTGCCACCCAACACTTTTTTTGCGGTTTCCCGGTTCGGCGTGAACCAAGAATTTACCAATCAGAAGCAAGTCTTAACCAATTGAAAGTCGGAATAGACGCACAAAGCCGGTGACGCCTTCGAAGCGCCGATGCGCTGTCCCGGCCCCGGGAAGGCCGAATGACCTCTTACGCAACATTCGCCGGCAGAACCATCGTCCCGACGTTGCGGTATCGCGACGTCAGCGCGGCCATCGATTGGCTGTCCCGCGCCTTCGGCTTCGTCAGGCATCACGTGGTGACGGGCGAGGACGGGGCCGTCGCCTATGCCGAGCTCACCTTCGGCGACGGCATGATCATGCTGGCGCCGGTCGAGGGCTCCGCCTTCGACAAGCTGATGACGCAGCCGGCGGATACCGGCGGGGCGGAGACCCAGATCTGCTATCTCTTCGTCGCCGACGCCGTCGCGCACTGCGCTCGCGCCAGGGCTGCCGGCGCCGAGATCGTTCTCGACATCGCCGACGAGGCGAGCGAAGGGCGCGGCTACTCCTGCCGCGATCCGGAGGGTCATATCTGGAGCTTCGGCACCTACGACCCTTGGAGGCACGAGCCGGCCGAGCCCCCTCGGTCCCTCCGCGACATCGTGGGCGAGCAGGTGAAGCGGGCGGTGCTGCTCGCGGCCCTGCTCGTTGCCGTGATCGTCTCGGCGGTGGTGGGCGGCTGGGCGCTCGGCGTGGTGGAGGAGAGCCCGGACGATGGCGACGTGCTGGCTGCCGTCGGTCCGTCGCACGATGACGCCGTCAAGGCGGGCCAGCCGCCGCACGAGGCAGCTTCACGCGAGGCGATCGAGCGGGCGGTCAGGGACGCCCGCGACCAGCTGACACGCGAGCGCAGCGCCAAGGACGCCGCCGAGCGCACGGCCCGCCTGGCGCGCGACCAGCTCGTGCAGGAGCGCGCCGCCAAGGATGCCGCGGAGGTTGCAGTCAAGGATGCACGTGACCAGCTGGCACGCGAGCGCGTCGCCAAGGAGATGGCCGAGCGCGGCGTCCGGGAGGCGCGCGAGCAGTTGCTGCAGGAGCGCACGAGCAAGCAGGTGGGCGATGAGATCCGCGAGCGGGTGAGCCTCGCCGAGCGGGCAGCCCGGGATGCCAACGAGCGCTTGGAAGCGGAGCGCCGGGCGCGGGAGGCCGCAGAGCTCGCCAGCCGGGAGGCGCTCGATCAGCTCGCCCGGGAGCGCAGCGCCAGGGACGCGTCCGAGCGCGCCAGCAAAGACATGCGCGAACAGCTCACCAAGGAGCGCAACACGCGCAAGGCCGCGCCGCGCTACCGCCAGGTCTATCCGGCGCCGGCGACAACCTCGCCATTCGCGTGGCAATAGCGCCTGGCGCGCCGCCAGGGCGGCGACGGCCGCGCCGAGCGGCAAGAAATCCGATCCCCCGGCGGACGTTTCCTGCTAGTGTCCTGATCGCGAAATTCGTCTCATTGTGCGGCGGGCTCGGAACGAATTTCGCGATCTGAAGGACACTAGCCAAATCAAACCTTCTAGTGTGATTCAGATCGAGAAGTCCGCCCACGAGCCCAGCCCGGAGCGATGTAGCGGACTTCTCGATCATCACACCAGGTATGCGGCCCGCGAGAGTGAGCAACACGGGCGGGACGGCGAATTGGCCCATGGCAACCCCCGACCAGGCCGGAGCGAGTGAGCGCGCGCGCCCCGAGTGGGCCAAGGCGCGCCGCATCGTCGTCAAGATCGGCTCGAGCCTGCTGGTCGACCGGGCGAGCGGGGCCCTGAAGTCGGCGTGGCTCGAGACGCTGGCTGACGACATCGCCAGCCTGGTCGCGGCCGGCAAGCAGGTGATCGTCGTGTCGTCGGGCGCCATTGCGCTGGGCCGGCACGTGCTCGGCTTCGCCAAGGGGGCGCTCGAGCTCGAGAAGTCGCAGGCCGCCGCCGCCGTCGGGCAGATCTCGCTTGCCGGCGCCTACCAGGTGGTCTTCAACGCGCGCGGGCTTGCGGCGGCGCAAATCCTCCTGACGCTCGGCGACACGGAAGAGCGCCGACGCTATCTCAACGCCCGCCAGACCATGGATACCCTGCTGGCCGAGCGCGCCGTCCCCGTCGTCAACGAGAACGACACGGTGGCCACTGCCGAGATCCGCTACGGCGACAACGATCGCCTCTCGGCCCGCGTCGCCAGCATGATGAGCGCCGACTGTCTGGTGCTGCTGTCCGACGTCGACGGCCTCTATACGGCCCCGCCCGGCCGCGGCGCCGGCGCCAGGCTGATCCGCGAGGTGCGCCAGATCACGCCCGAGATCGAGGCGATGGCGGGCAGCGCCGGCACGGAGCTGGCGCGCGGCGGCATGGTGACCAAGCTGGAGGCCGGCAAGATCGCGCTGGCCTCCGGCACCAACATGGTGATTGCATTGGGAACGGTGATGCACCCCCTGCGCGCGCTCGGGCTGGGGGCGCCGTCAACCTGGTTCCTGACCCCCTCCGACCCCGTTACCGCGCGCAAGCGCTGGATCGCCGGCCAGCTCGAGCCCAAGGGCATCGTCGAGATCGATGCGGGGGCCGAGCGGGCGCTGTTGTCGGGCAAGAGCCTGCTGCCGGCCGGCGTGAGGCGGGTCGACGGCGCCTTCGAGCGTGGCGATGCGGTCATCATCCGCGGCCCCGATGGGCGCGAGCTCGGCCGCGGCCTCGTCGCCTATGCGCGCGAGGATGCCGCCCGCATCATCGGCAAGAAGACGAGCGAGATCGCCGCCATCCTGGGCTTTGCAGGCCGCGCCGCCCTGATCCACCGCGACGACATGGTCTTGAGCCGGGCGTGAGCGGGGCTTAAGACAGCGGGCAGCGAGAGAGGCGAACATGACCAAGCTGGCCGCCAAGGCTGCCGCATCCAGGAAACTCAAGCGCGCGCCAGCCCCCGCCTGCAAGGCGCCCGCCGTCGGCCGGAGCGTGTCCGAGATCGTGGCGCACATGGGCCGGGAGGCGCGCGAGGCCGCGCGCGTGCTGGCGCTCGCCTCCACCGAGGCAAAGAACGCCGCGCTGCGCGCCGCCGCCCGCCAAATGCGGGCCCAGACCGCCGCCATCATCGAAGCCAACGCGCGCGATCTCTCCGCCGCCAAGGCCGCGGGCGTGACCCCGGCCTTCCTCGATCGCCTGGCGCTCGACGCCAAGCGCGTCGAGGTCATGGCCAAGGGTCTCGAGGAGATCGCGGCCCTGCCCGATCCTGTGGGCTCTGTGATCGCGCGCTGGGCGCGGCCGAACGGGCTCGCGATCGAGCGGGTGCGTGTGCCCCTCGGCGTCATCGGCATCATCTACGAGAGCCGGCCCAACGTCACGGCGGACGCCGGCGCCCTTTGCCTCAAGGCCGGCAACGCGGCCATCCTGCGCGGCGGCTCGGACAGCCATCACTCGAGCGGCGCGATTGCGGGCTGCCTCGCCGACGGCCTGCGCAGCGCCGGCCTGCCGGAGACGGCGATCCAGCTGGTGCCCGTGACCGACCGCGAGGCCGTGGGGCTGCTGCTCAAGGGGCTGGACGGAGCCATCGACGTGATCGTGCCGCGCGGCGGCAAGGGCTTGGTGGCGCGCGTGCAGGAGGAGGCGCGGGTGCCGGTGTTCGCGCACCTGGAGGGCATCTGCCACACCTACGTCGATGCCAGCGCCGACCTCGCCATGGCCACGGCGATCGCCGTCAACGGCAAGATGCGGCGCACCGGGGTGTGCGGCGCCACCGAGACGCTGCTGGTCGATAAGGCGGCGCCTGCCGGTCACCTGCCGGCGCTGATCGCCGCCCTGATCGAGGCCGGCTGCGAGGTGCGGGGGGACGCCGCCGCGCGCAAGACCGACCGCCGGGTGAAGCCGGCAACCGAGCAGGACTGGTCGACCGAGTACCTCGACGCCATCATCTCGGTGAAGACCGTCGACGGCGTGGACGGGGCGATCGCCCACATCCAGCGGTACGGCTCCCAGCACACGGACTGCATCGTCGCCGAGGACCAGGCCGCCGCCGGGCGCTTCCTGACGCGGCTCGACAGTGCCATCGTGCTGCACAATGCCTCGACCCAGTTCGCCGACGGCGGCGAGTTCGGCATGGGCGCCGAGATCGGCATTGCCACCGGCCGTCTGCACGCGCGCGGTCCCGTCGGCGTGGAGCAGCTCACCACGTTCAAGTATATCGTGCGGGGACGCGGGCAAGTCAGACCGGTCTAGCGAGAAGGGCGGAGCCATGTCGACGAGCGTTCCAGCGAGCATGGCCGGCGCCGAATACACCGCCGTCATCAAGCAGGAAGGGGCCTGGTGGATCGGCTGGATCGAAGAGGTCCCTGGCGTCAATTGCCAGGAGCGCACCCGTGATGAGCTGATCGAGAGCCTCCGGCTCACGTTGCAGGAGGCGCTACGCATGAACCGCCAGGATGCCCGCGCGGCGGCCGGCAGTGATTTCGTGGAAGTGAAGATCGCGGTATGAAGCGCAAGAAGCTCTTGCAGCACTTGCGTCGTCAAGGCTGCGAGCAGTTGCGTGAGGGTGGCCGTCACTCGTGGTGGCAAATCCGCGGCAGAACCGGCGATCCGCCGTGCCGCGCCACAATGAGATCAACGACATGCTGGCGAAGAAGATCTGCAAGGATCTGGGCGTCGATCCACCAGAATCCACGTCCTGAACCGGGAAGCCGTCTCCAAAAGCAAACGGAGCGGCGGCCGTTTGGCCAAGCCGCTCCGTCGAGTGCTTCGAGCTGCGCTATCTGCGCACGACCAGCCGCACCACCAGCAGCACAACCACCGCGCCGATCACGGCATTGATGATCTGAGCGATGAAGCCGCCGCCGATGAATATGCCGACGAGCGGCAACACATAGCCGCCGACCACGGCACCGACGATGCCGACGACGATATCTCCGATCAGGCCGAAGCCACCGCCTGCCACGATCTGGCCGGCGAGCCAGCCGGCAATGGCGCCTATTACGAGCCAGATTATCAAGACTTCGATCGCCATGGTTCCTACCTCCCCGATGGGCTGCACGTCTGCTTTGCTCGATGCCCTTGCGCGCATGCCCTCGGCCGCTTGGGCAGTCACCGAAGGCTTCACAACTTAACGCGATTCACGCCCGCGCGGCTACAACTGCTGCGTGAGCTGAGGGCGCGCATGCCCTACATAGTCTCGCTGGCGCTTCCTGGCGCGTTGCCGCATTGACTGCCCGCGGGGCACGCCGATCGGGCAACAGGTTGCGATCGCGACGGATTCTGGCGTACGACGGCAAATGCGCTGCGCTGCAACATTTGCTTGCGCCGGCAGGCATGCCATGCTGCTCGCGACTACATCACACCAGCATCGAGGTGGCGACGGCATTGGCCGGCCAAGCTCGGGACCGTGTCGAGCTGAGGGGGAGAGAGATGGCTGGCGTGTTGGAAGGCATCCGCGTGCTCGATTTCGGGCGCTACATCGCGGGCCCTTATTGCGCCGCGCTGCTGGCAGAGCAGGGCGCCGAGGTGATCCGCATCGAGAAGCGCGAGGGCAGCGAGGACCGCTACCAGGCTCCCGTCGCCAAGACCGGCGAGGGCGCGCTGTTCCTGCAGATCAACCGCAACAAGCTGGGCCTCACGCTCGACCCCATGCGCCCCGAGGGCCAGGAGATCGTGAGGAAGCTGGTGGCGACCGCCGACGTGGTGATCGCCAACCTGCCGCCGCAGACGCTGGTTGCCATGCAGCTCGACTACGACAGCCTGAAGGCGGTGAAGCCCGACATCATCCTCACCACCGTCAGCGCCTACGGCCGCGGCGGCCCCTACAGCGATCGCGTCGGCTTCGACGGTATCGGCCAGGTCATGTCCGGGGCCGTGTACATGACCGGCACCGAGGAGCAGCCCTATCGCGCGCAGGTGCCGTGGGTCGACTTCGGCACGGCGCTGCACTGCGCCTTCGGCACCATGGCGGCGCTGATGGCGCGCAAGATGACCGGTAAGGGCCAGTGGGTGGAGGGCGCACTCCTCGCCACCGCCGTTACGTTTGCCAACGCGTTGCTGATCGAGCAGGCGGTGATCGCGCCTGACCGCGTGCCGACCGGCAACCGCGGCCAGACGGCGGCCCCCGTCGACATCTTCCGCACCAAGGACGGGTGGGTGCTGGCCCAGGTGATCGGCCAGCCGCTCTTCAAGCGCTGGGCCAACCTGATGGGCGAGGCGTACTGGCTCACAGACGAGCGCTTCAAGGACGACATCTCGCGCGGCGACAACGGTGCCATCGTCTCGGAGCGCATGGCCCGCTGGTGCGCGGAGCGGACCACGGCGGAGGCGCTCGAGATCTTGGGGCACGCCAAGATCCCGGCGGGGCCGGTCCTCAAGCCGCAGCAGACGCTCGACGACCCCCACATCCAGGCGATGGGCTTCTTCCAGCCGACCGAGTTCCCGGGCGCACCGAAGCCCGCCCCGATCGCCAAGGTTCCCGTGTGGCTGTCGGGCACGCCGGGCTCGATCCGCCGCCGCGCGCCCACGCTCGGTGAGCACACCGACCAGATCCTGGCCAAGCTCGGCTACGACCAAAAGGCGATCGCGGCGCTGCGCGAGAAGGGCGTGATCTAGGCGACGCGACCCGAGCCTGGCTCAGCGCGCGGCGATGATCAGGATCTCGACCAGGTGCTGGCCCTCGAGCCCACGCCGATGCAGGCGCGCTGCGGCGGGTTGGCCTTGTCGACCCATTCGTCCCAGGCGCGGTTCATCTCGGCCTTGCGGCCCATGTCGGTGATGTAGACCGTGGCGCGCAGGATGCGCGACTTGTGCGAGCCGGCTTCGGCGAGGGTGCGGTCGATGGCGGCCAGCGCATCGCGCGTCTGCTCGTAGAGCGAGGCCGATTTGGTCGGAGCCGTGTGGACGGCATAGACCAGCCCGTCGTGCGCCACGGCGCGGCTGCGCGTCGGCACCGTGCCCGGAAAACGCTCGATCATGGTCTTTTCCCTTGTTGCTGCTATTTGCGCCGCTCAGTCGCGCCAGGCGTCCGCATCGAGCGGGTAGATGGGCCGCCCGACGCGAGCGTAGCCCAAGCGCCGGTAGTCGACGTCGATGGCGCCGGGCGCGGCGACATAGATGATCGACTTGGCGATCGGGGCAAAGCCGGCGCGGAAATGGTTCATCGACTTGACGACGACGTAGCGCTTGGCCGCCGGATCGATGCCGACATTGAGGAAGGCGCTGGGCGTGAAGGTCTGCGCGCGCACGGCGTTGAGGACGATGTCGATGCCGTCGGCGGTGACGGAGGCAGAGTCGCCCATGCTCGCCCGCGCACCAAGGTATTCCTGCACCGCCCGGCGCGCGAGGCGCTTCACCGTCACCTCGAGGTCGATGGGGTCGCCCGACATGGGGCCGAGCTTGCCGCCGACGCGCAGGCGCATGCGCGTGCCCTCGCCGGCCTCGAACGCCAGCGCCACGGCGCCCGGATCCCAGATGCAGCCCAAGGTCGCGTCGCGCATGCCGCGCGCCAGCATGGCGCGCAGCACGAAGGTGGAGTCGCTGGGGGCGCCGCCGCCGGCGTTGTCGGCAACGTCGGCAAGCACGATCGGGCCGGCCGGGGCCGCCACGGCCTGGTCGAGTGCTGCCTCCAGCGGCAGCCACGGCGGCTCGATGCGGTCGCGCAGACTGCGCAGCTCGCGTCCGAGCGTGGCGGCAAGCGCCCGGCCGTCGGCCTTCTCGCCATCGGTGATAACCAGCATGCGCGTGCCCTGGGCGCTGACGTCGGCCCACGGGAAGCCGTGCGCGATCGAGATCGACAGCACGCCGTCCCGGCCTTCGAGCGATTGGATCTTGCGCACGAACGAAGCCATGGGCTCGAGCGGGGTCGGATAGAGCCCGATCATGCGGCAGTCGTAGAGCGCCATGCGCGGCAGCGTGCGGCCCTCGGCTGCGGCGGCGACGATTTCGAACAGCTCGCCCGCGCGCTCGCGCACGTCGGTGTGCGGGTACTCCTTGAAGATGACGATGGCGGTCGCCGCCGCCACCAGCTCCACGGTCAGGTGGCAGTGCAGATCGAGCTCGACGCCGATCGGCACGCGCGGGCCGACAATGGCGCGGACGTGCTGCACCAGGTCGGTCTCGCAGGACTCGGTTGCCTCCGCCACCATGGCGCCATGCAGGCTGAGCAGCACGGCATCGACGGGCAGCGCCTTCTTCAGGTCGGCCAGGATCTCGTCGCGAAACGCCCGGTAGACGCGCTCGATGGTCGGTCCGGCCGGCACGGCGAAGGTGCACAGGCTTTCGGTCACCCGCCAGCCCCGCGCTCGCGCACGGTCGCGGAACTCGATCATCGGCAGCGCAAACAGGTCCGGGTTGTCGCCGTAGGCGCCGCCGCGCACGAGGTAGGTGTCGGCGAACAGCTGCGCGCCGGTCGGGATCGGCGAGAAGGTGTTGGTCTCGGTGCCGAGGGAGGCGGTGAAGAGGTGCATGGCGGCGCCTGCTCTTGCGAACGCGTGTCAGATCCTGCCCGCCGCGACGGCATGGCAGGCGGCCTGGCGCGTACCGGGGCCCGCGAGCTGTGGCATGTCCACGTGGCAGGGCTCGAACGCCCACGGGCAGCGCGGATGGAAGGCGCAGCCCGGCGGCGGCCGGATGGGGTTGGGGATCTCGCCCTCGATCGGCCGGCGCGGCCGCCCGCTCATGGCGAGGTCCGGCAGCGCGTCCATCAGCAGGCGGGTGTAGGGATGGCGGGGACCGGAGAACAGTTCGGCCGAGGTGGCGAGCTCGACGATGCGCCCCAGGTACATGACGCCGATGCGCGTTGCCATGTGCCGCACGACGGCGAGATTGTGGCTTATGAAGAGATAGGAGAGGCCCAGCCGCTCCTGCAAATCACGCATCAGGTTGAGGATCTGGGCTTGCACGGAGACGTCGAGCGCGCTGGTCGGCTCGTCGCAGACGATGAACTCCGGGTTCGACGACAGCGCGCGGGCGATGCAGATGCGCTGGCGCTGCCCGCCCGAGAATTCGTGCGGATACTTGGCGCCATCGGCCGGGTCGAGCCCCACCACCTTCAGCAGCTCGCCGACTCGATGCTCGATCTCGGCGTTGTCGCGGGCGAGGCCGAAGGCCCTGATCGGATCGGCGATGATATGATCGACGCGCCAGCGCGGGTTGAGGCTGGCATAGGGGTCCTGGAAGATCATCTGCAGGCGTCGGCGCAGCTTCTGGCGCTCGGCCGTGCGCGCCGCCGCCCACATATCGATGCCGTCGATGGTGACCGCGCCGGCGGTCGGGCGCAGCAGGCCGACCACCATGCGCGCCACCGTCGACTTGCCCGAGCCCGACTCGCCGACCAGCGCCAGCGTCTCGCGCCTGCCGATGGCAAACGAGACGCCGGCGACGGCCTTGAGATAGGCCTTGCCCTCGCGCTCGATCACCCGGTTGAGCCACGGCTTGGAGACGTCGAACACCCGGCTCAGGTTGGTTGCCTCGACCAGCGGAGCCGGCATCATGCGGAGACCCCCGCCACATTCTCGGCCACCAGCCAGCAGGCCACCGTCGAGCTTCCCGCCGCCATACCCTCCGGCCGCTCGGCGCGGCAGCGGGCAAAGGCGTGCGCGCAGCGCGGATGAAAGGCGCAACCCCTCGGGATGGCGGTGAGGCGCGGCATCGAGCCCGGGATCTGCACGAGCCGGCTTGCATGCGCCTCCACGGTCGGGATGGCGCCCATCAGGCCCTTGGTGTAGGGGTGGCGCGCCGCCTTGACGACGTCGCGCACGGGGCCGATCTCGGCGATGCGGCCGGCATACATGACGGCCACCCGGTCCGCCGTCTCGGCGATCACGCCCATGTCGTGGGTGATCAGCATCACCGCCGTCCCGCGCTCCCGGCACAGGCGCTTCAGTAGCTGGATGATCTGCGCCTGGATCGACACGTCGAGCGCCGTGGTCGGCTCGTCGGCAATCAGCAGATCGGGCTCCGCGCAGAGTGCCAGCGCCAGCACCACACGCTGGCGCATGCCGCCGGAAAACTCGTGCGGGTAGCTGTCGATGCGCGCCCGGGCGCCTTGGATGCCCGCCTCCTGTAGCAGCGCGATGGCGCGCTCGCGCGCTTGCGCCTCCGTGACCGGGGAGTGCGTGCGGATCGTCTCCACGATCTGGTTGCCGATGCGGTAGAGCGGGTTGAGGCTCGTCAGCGGGTCCTGGAACACCATGCCGATGCGCCGGCCGCGCACCTTGCGCATCTCCTCGGGGCCGAGGTTGTCGATGCGCTGGCCCTTGAGGCGCACTTCGCCGCCGACGATCCGCCCCGGCGCCTCGAGCAGGCCGATGATGGCGGCGCCGGTGAGCGACTTGCCGGCGCCGGATTCACCCACCACGCCCAGCACCTCACCGGCGCCGATGTCGAACGAGACCCGGTCGACCGCCTTCAGCGATCCCCGCCGTGTCGCAAAAGCGACCTCGAGATCGCGGACGGAGAGGACCGGCTCGCTCACGGACTACTTCTTCGCCGCGGTGAACTTCATGTGCACCGAGTTCTCCGGCGATACCTGGATGTCGAAGTCGCTCTTCATGGCATAAGCCAGCGTCTGGTGATGCAGGGCGATGTAGATGGTCTCCTCGCTCAGCGTCTTCCAGATGTCGGCGATCGTCGCATTACGCTTGGCGGCAACGACCTCGCTGTTCAGGCTCTGGATCTTCTTGTCCACGTCGGGATTGGAAAAGCGCGTGGCGTTCCAGGTGCCGTCCTTGCCCGAGCGGGTGTGATAGAGGAACGAGAAGATGTAGTGCGAGTCGTAGGTCGGCACGCCCCAGCCCAGCAGATAGAACTCGGTCTCGGGCGGGGACTTCTGGATCAGCGTGAAGTGCGGGCCCTTGGGCTGCGCCATCAGGCTCACCTTGATGCCGATCTTGGCCAGCATGGCGGTGGCAGCCTGGCAGATGCCCTCGTCGTTGATGTAGCGGTCGTTGGGGCAGTTGAGCGTGATCGAAAAGCCGTCCGGATAGCCCGCATCCTTGAGCAGCGCCTTGGCCTTGTCGACGTCGACCTTCGGCAGGGCATCGAGCGCCGCGGTGTAGCCGTTGACGAACGGCGGGGCGATGACACCGGCCGGCACCGACTGGCCGCGCATGACGGCGCGCTTGATGGCCTCGCGGTCGACGCCCATGTTGATCGCCTGCCGCACGCGCTTGTCGGCGAACGGGTTCTTGCCCTTGATGTTGGAGGTCTTGAGCTCGGGCGAGGCGACGTCCATGCCTAGGAAGATGGTGCGGTTCTCGGGCCCCAGGTTGACCTTGAGGTTGGCGGCCTTCTCGAGCCGGTCGATGTCCTGCACCGGCACGTCCTGCACGAAGTCGACCTCGCCCGAAAGAAGCGCCGCCACGCGGGTCGCGTCCGACTTGATGGTGAGATAGGTGATCTCCGTGATACCGAGCGCATATTCGCTCTTGCCCCAGTAGGCATCGTTGCGCTTGAGGACAGTCCTGACGTCCTGCTCGCGCGAGACGAGCGCGAACGCCCCCGTGCCGTTGGCGTTGCGGACGGCGAAGTTGTCCACCTTCGCCTTGTAGTCCTGCACGGTGATGGTGTTGTTGGCCTCGGCCCACTCCTTGTCCATCATGTAGAGGTTGGTCAGGTAGCTCGGGAGCAGCGGATTGGGACCCTTGGTCTTGATGAGCACCGTGTGCTCGTCGGCCTTGCTCACCGTGTCGATTGACGTGAGCAGGCCTTTCATGTCGGACGTCGGCTGCAGGGCGCGCGTGAGAGAGAAGACCACGTCGTCGGCGTTGAAGGCGCTGCCGTTGTGGAACTTCACGCCCTGGCGCAGCTTGAACTCCCAGATGGTGGGATCGTCCTCCCTGATCTGCCAGGAGACGGCCAGCGTCGGCAGCAGCTTGCCGGTGCGGTCGCGCAGGATCAGCGGCTCGTACATCTGGTGCAGCAGGTTGTGCGTCGGCCCCTCGTTCTGGGCGTGGGGGTCGAGGGTGAGGGCATCACCCGAGCGGGCCCACTTGAGGGGCCGCGCGCTGGCGTCGTTGACGCCGAGCACGAGAGCGACAACGGCTGCCGTTGCCTTCAGAACGGTCATCGTTTTCATGTCTGCCTCCTTGTGTTGCGGGCTCCGCGGTCGCGGAGCGCCGGTTACCTGAGCTTGGGATTGAGGGCATCGCGCAGCCAGTCGCCGAGCAGGTTGACGGCCAGCGCCAACAGCGCCAGCGTCAGGCCCGGGAAGGCCACCATCCACCATGAGCCGGAGAATAGATACTTGTTGCCGACCTGGATCATGGTGCCGAGCGAGGGCTCGGTCGGCGGCAGGCCGACGCCGAGAAACGACAGCGTCGCCTCGGTGATGACGGCGAGCGCCAGATTGATGGTGGCGATCACCAGCACCGGGCCCAGTACGTTGGGCAGGATGTGCTGGAACATGATCTTGAGCGGGCCGATGCCGATCAGGCGGGCCGCCTCCACGTACTCCTTGTTGCGCTCCACCAGCGTGACGCTGCGCACGGTGCGCGCGTACTGCACCCAGAACGAAAGGCCGATGGCCACCACCAGGATCCAGAACTTGCTGCCCTCCATGCGGTAGTGCTTGAGGACAGCCAGCGCCACGCCGTCGATCAGCAGCGCGGTGAGGATGGCAGGGAAGGTGAGCTGCACGTCGGCGATGCGCATGATGACGCTGTCGACGCGGCCGCCGGCATATCCCGCCCACAGGCCGAGCGACAGTCCCAGCACCGCCGCCAGCATCACCGCGCACAGGCCGATCACAATCGAGGAGCGGGTGCCGTAGAGGATGGTGGACAGGATATCGCGGCCCTGGTCGTCGGTGCCGAGCAGGAACTGGCGCTCGCCGCCCTTCTCCCAGGCCGGCGGCGTGTTGGCGTCGAGCAGGCTGAGCGACTTGAGGTCGTAAGGGTCGTGCGGGGCGATGAGCGGCGCGAGCACGGCGGCGCCGACCAGCAGCACGGTCAGCAGCGCGGCCACCACCACCAGCTTGGAGCGCAGGAAGCTGTGCAGCAGGTCGCTGTCGAGCAAGGCCGCAAGGCGTCCGCGCGGCGCCGGCCTGGCGCTCTCCGGCCCGGCCTCCAATGGCGCGACCATGTCATGCGCGGCTTGTGGTGCGTCGTTCATAGGCCTCTACACGCCCCGTCCATAGATGCGGATGCGCGGGTCGACCCGTACATATAGCAGATCGACCAGGAAGTTGATTGACACGAACAGGAACGCCACCAGCATCAGGTAGGCGGCCATGATCGGGATATCGGCGTTCTGCACCGCCTGGATGAACATCAGCCCCATGCCGGGCCACTGGAACACGGTCTCGGTGATGATGGCGAAGGCGATGATGGCGCCGAGCTGCAGGCCGATCACCGTGATGACGGGCACCAGCGTGTTCCTCAGCGCGTGGCCGAAGTTGATGGCCCGCTCCGTCAGCCCCCGCGCGCGGGCGAACTTGATATAGTCGGTGCGCAGCACCTCCAGCATCTCGGCGCGCACCAGCCGGGTCACCAGCGTCATCTGGAAGAGGCCGAGCGTGACGGCCGGCAGCACCAGCGCCTTGAGGCCGGAGGTGGTGAGCAGGCCCGTGCGCCAGAAGCCGATCCGCACCACCTCGCCCCGGCCGAAGGACGGCAGCACGCCCAGCATGACGGCGAACACGTAGATGAGCAGGATGCCGATCAGGAAGGTGGGCAGCGAGATGCCGATCAGCGACACGGACAGGAACAGCTTGGACAGCCAGCTGTCGCGATGAATGCCGGTATAGACGCCCATCGGGATGCCGAGGGCAACGGCGAAAATGGCGGCCGCCAGCGCCAGCTCGAGGGTGGCGGGGAAACGCTCGGAGATGATGGTCGTGACCGGCTGCTTCATCTGGTAGGAGATGCCGAAATCGAAGCGGGCGGCGCTCGCAACGAAGCGGCCGAACTGCACGACGATTGGGTCGTCCAGACCCAGCTCCTGGCGCAGCCTGAGGCGGTCCTCGAGCGAGGTGTCCTGGCCGACCATCTGGTTGACGGGATCGCCGACGAAACGGAACAGCACGAAGGCGAGCAGCGCCACCGTCACCATGACGAAGGCCGCCTCGAGCAGCCGGCGGATGGCGAATGCAAGCATCGGTTGCGCTGGTGACGCCGTGAGAGGCGCCGGCGCCGGGAGCGGCCGCTTGGCTGCTCCGGCGCCGGCCTCCGGCTCCTATTGCATCTGTACCCAGTAGAACAGGATCTGGTTGTCGGCGCGCTGCACCATCTTGACCTTCTTGGATGCGCCCCAGATCAGCGACTGCTGATGCAGCGGGATCAGCCCGACCTCGTCGTGGGCGATCTTGTAGGCCTGAGCAATCAGCTCGTCGCGCTTCTTGGTGTCCGCCTCCACCAGGATCTGCTTGTTGAGCTCGTCGATCTTCGGATTGCAGTAGCCGCCGAGGTTGAAGGCGGCACCCTTGCCGTCGGCATCGCGGCAGCCGATGATATTGGCGATCACGTTCCAGCTGTCGAACGATCCCGGCGTCCAGCCGAGCAGGTTGAAGGAGCTGTCGAATTTGCTGGTGGCGAGCACTTTCTGGAAGTACTTCGCCTTCGGCATGGCGTTGAGGTTCACCTTGACGTCGATGCGTGCCAGCATCTGCGCCACCGCTTGGCAAATCCCTTCATCGTTGACGTAGCGGTCGTTGGGGCAGTCCATGACGACTTCAAAGCCGCTCGGATAGCCGGCCTCGGTGAGCAGCTTCTTGGCGGCGGCCACGTCGTAGGCGTGGCGCTTGAACTCGCCGGCGCGCGAGAACAGCAGCGGCGACATGAGCAGCGCCGAATTGACGGACATGCCGCGCATGACTTTGGTGTGGATCGCCTCGATGTCGATCGCCTGGTAGAAGGCTTGGCGCACGCGTGCATCCTTGAAGGGATTCTTACCCTTGACGCTCGAATAGAGCAGCTCGGCGCGCATGGAGTCCATGGTCAGGAAGATGGTCCTGAGCTCGGGCCCGATCAGCGCCGTCACATTGGGGCTGCTCTTGATGCGGTCGATGTCCTGCACCGGCACCGGGTCCATCATGTCGATCTCGCCGGACAGCAGCGCCGCCACGCGGGTGGCGTCCGACTTGATGGTCTGGAAGATGACCTCGGTCAGGTTGTGTTCGGGCTTGCCCCACCAGCTCGGGCTGGACTTGAAGACGGTCTTCACGCCGGGCTCGTGGCTGGTGATGGCGAACGGCCCGGTGCCGTTCGACTTGAGCGCGAACGGGTTGAGCGAGGTCGCCGACGACATCTGCGCCTGCACGGCGCCATTGGCCTCCGCCCACTTCTTCGAGATCATGTACCAGGTGTCCCACTCGGCATGCAGAATGGGGTTGGGCGAGGTCAGGATGAAGTCGACCGTGTGGTCGTCGACCTTGACGGCCTTCATGTCGCCGGGCGCGCGCGATTTCATTTGCGAACCCGGGCTGCGCATGCGCTCGGTGGAGAAAATGACGTCGTCGGCGGTGAAGTCCTCGCCGCCCTGGAACTTGACGCCCTTCCGCAGGTAGAAGCGCCACTTCAGCGGATCGACGATCTCCCACCGCTCGGCCAGGCCGGGGATGATCTTGAGATCCCTGTCGCGCTTGGTCAGCCCTTCGTAGACGTTGCCGAGTGCACCCAGGGTGAAGCTCTCGTTCAGCGTGTAGGGATCGAGGGCGTTGAGGTCGCCCTGGAAGGCGTAGCGGAAGGTCTTGGCCGCAGCCGGGGTCGCGGCAAAGGCGAGCGCGAGCGCGCCCGTCACGGCGAGGGTTTTGAGCTTCATCGGGCCTCTCATGAGAAGGGGTGTGCCTCGAAGGTGGGGCAGAGGGGGGATATTGGCTGAACTCGCGGGTCCGGTCCAGCCGACAAAGACGGCGACTTGCCCGCGCGATAGGCGGCTGGGGCGGCACGGCCCAATGGTTGGTCACCGGTCGGGCGTGCGGCTCAGCTTGACCCAGACGCGTTGCAGGCCTTAGGCAGGTCGCAAACGGCGCCCCGTGGCGGGCGCTGCAAGAGGTTCGTGGGTACCATGGCAGGCGAGGCGAAAGGCGCGGGCAAGTCCCGCATCAAGGGCGCAACCGGCGATTGGGAGGTCGTGATCGGCCTGGAGGTGCACGCCCAGGTTGCCTCCCGGGCCAAGCTGTTCTCCGGCGCCTCCACCGAGTTCGGCGGCGCGCCCAACAGCCACGTGTCCCTGGTCGATGCTGCCATGCCCGGCATGCTGCCGGTCATCAACGAGGCCTGCGTGGCCCAGGCGGTGCGCACGGGGCTAGGCCTCAAGGCCGAGATCAACCTGGTCTCGGTGTTCGACCGCAAGAACTACTTCTATCCCGACCTGCCGCAAGGCTACCAGATCTCGCAGTACAAGCGCCCGATCGTCGGCCGGGGCGAGGTCGAGATCGACGCCGACGGCGAGACCCTGAAGGTCGGCATCGTGCGGCTGCACCTGGAGCAGGATGCCGGCAAGTCGATCCATGACCAGCACCCCGAATATTCCTACGTCGATCTCAACCGCTCCGGTGTAGCGCTGATGGAGATCGTGTCCGAGCCCGATTTGCGCTCGGCCAAGCAGGCGCAGGCCTACGTGTCCAAAGTCCGCACTATCCTGCGCTACCTCGGCACCTGCGACGGCGACATGGAGAAGGGCAACCTGCGCGCCGACGTCAACGTGTCGGTGCGCCGGCCCGGGGCGGACCTGGGCACGCGCTGCGAGATCAAGAACGTCAACTCGATCCGCTTCATCGGCCAGGCTATCGAGGCGGAAGCCCGCCGTCAGGTCGACATCCTCGAGGACGGAGGAAAGATCGAGCAGGAGACGCGGCTGTTCGATGCCGCCAAGGGCGAGACGCGCTCCATGCGCAGCAAGGAGGAGGCCCACGACTACCGCTATTTCCCCGATCCCGACCTGCTGCCGCTGGAGCTGACGCAGGCCTACGTCGATAGCCTGAAAAAGGACCTGCCCGAGCTGCCCGACGCCAAGAAGGCCCGCTTCGTGCGCCAGTACGGGCTCTCGGCCTACGACGCGGACGTGCTGGTGGCCGAGAAGCAGAACGCCGAGTTCTTCGAGGCGGTGGCCAAGGGGCGGGAAGGGGTCGATGGAAGAGTGGCGGCGCCGCGCGATGGAAAAATGGCCGCCAATTGGGTCATCAACGAGCTGTTCGGGCGCCTGAACAAGGAAGGCCTGGAGGTGACCGCGAGCCCGGTGTCGGCCGCGCAGCTCGGCGGCATCCTCGATCTGATCGGCTCGGGGGCCATCTCCGGCAAGATCGCCAAGGACGTGTTCGAGATCGTCTGGAGCGAGGGCGGCGACCCGGCCGAGATCGTCGAGAAGCGCGGCATGAAGCAGGTCACCGACACCGGCGCCATCGAGACCGCCATCGACGCCGTCATCGCCGCCAATCCCGACAAGGTGGCGGCCGTGAAGGCCAAGCCCACCGCGCTCGGCTGGTTCGTCGGCCAGGTCATGAAATCGACCGGCGGCAAGGCCAACCCGCAGGCGGTCAACGAGCTGCTGAAGAAGAAGCTCGGAATTTAGGGGTTCGACCCCCGGCTCCGACCCCCATTCCTCTGCGGCCATTCATTTTCCGACAGCGTTTGTGGTATGCTGGCGCCATGAACATCGCACTTCCGCGAAGCCTCAACGTCGATGAGTTCTTGGCCTGGTCAGTGCGGCAGGAGCAGGGCAAGTACGAGCTGATTGATGGCGTGGTCGTCATGCAGCAATCGCAGCAGTGGGAGCATTCCCGCGTCAAGTTGGAAGCGGCCGTCGCATTGCGGGAGGCCATAAAGAAAGCTGGTATCCCATTTTACGTGGGGTCCGACGGTCCAACGGTTCGCGTCAGCGAGCACAAAGCCTTCGTCCCCGACGCGCTGGTCGCTCCGCTACCCCTGCCCGAGCGAACGTCGCTTGAAATTCCGGATCCGATCGTTGTCGTCGAGGTGCTGTCGCCATCCACGGCGCGCGTCGATGCGACGACCAAGTTGCGCGGCTATTTCGAGGTGCCGAGCGTGCAGCACTATCTGATCCTCGATACCGAGGATCAGACCGTGACGCATCACAAGCGCGGTGCGAGCACCATCGAGACCCGCGTCGTCACCGAAGGCGTGTTGGCGCTGGAGCCGCCAGGACTCGAACTGAGCCTGGCCGACATCTTCGGAGCCGCGCCGGTGTAACCCGTGCGCGGCGCGCGGCGGTGTGTTCTGCGGCTATGACCCGCCCGCCGCGCGCAGGCCGACGAGCTCCACAATGCGGGCCCGCGCTCCTGCAAGCCTGCTCGTTGCCGGGGTCTTGGCCGCCGGGCGCCGCCGCGGCAACTTGGGCTCCGGCGCCGTCGCGAACACCTCGGGAGCCGATACGCCCGAGCTGCGCACGACGATCCCGGCCGCATGATAGTTCGGCAGCTTGGCGAGCGTCTCGGCCGCCAGCTCAGGCTCGAAGCGCTTGCCGAGACGCATGGCATCCTGGATGCCGACGCGGAAGGCGATGACGTTAGCCGCGTTCGACATCACCGCCTCGGCCACCTCGGCCTGGTAGCGGTCGCCCTGCAGCTGGCTCAGGCTCTGGTTGGCGAGCACCAGGTTGAGCCCGTATTTCCGCACCTCGGCCAGGCCGTCGGCGAGGCCGGCGCTAATGTAGGTCTGGAACTCGTCCATGTAGACGTTGGCGCGCTTGCGCTGGTCGTCGGGCACGGCCGCCTGCGCCGCCTTGGCCGAGGCGACGAGACGGGCGGTGATCATGCCGCCGAGGAAGCGGGAGGCGTCCTTGGCGAGATAGGGCTGGGCCAGATTGATGAGGCAGATCTGCTGGCGCTCGATGATCTTGCCGAAGTCGAGCGTGGAGCGGTTGGCGCCGAGGATGCGCTTGAGGTGGGTGTTGCCCGTGATCGGGGCCATCTTGCAGACGATGTAGGGCGCGTGGTTGGAAAGCTTGGCCTCGTAGCAGGCTTCCGCCACGATCTCGCGCCAGAAGCGCACGACGTCCTCGTTCTTGCACTTTCCGATCAGCTTCTTGCGATAGGAGTCGTCGCTGAAGACGCGCTGGAAGTCGAGGATGGAAGCGTTGTCGCCTTCCGCGCTCAGCAGCAGCTGCAGGCCGTTGCGGAAGTAGTTCTCGAACATCGGCCCGAAGGCCTCCGGCACCTCGCGCCACTGGCTGCGCTTCAGGAAGTCGAGGAGCTCGCCGATGATGCGGCCGTGCTCCCCTTCCACGTCCCCGCTGAGGCGCTCGAGGACGTTCATCGTGAACGTGCCGCGCGGGTCGGTCGGGTGCACCAGCACCAGGTCGTCGAGCCGCTTGCCCGGCACCAGCCGCAGCGCCTTCTCCCAGAGGTCGCCGTGCGGGTCGATCAGGATCACCGCCCGGCCGGCCTGCATGTCCTGGGCGATCATGTTGAGCATGAGGGTCGACTTGCCGGTGCCGGTGCCGCCGAGCATGTAGACGTGCTGCTTGCGCGCGGTGGCATCGATCATGAACGGCACGTCGTCGTCCAGCGTGCCCAGCCTGATGCGATCCTTGCGCTGGATGCCGGCGTTGGCGTTGCGGCGGGCGTCGAGCCGCGCCTTGGTGGCTGGGATGGCCGGCAGGCGGGCGAGGAAGGCTAGGTCGAGGTCGGGCCAGGCGGCGGTGAGGTCGACCTCGGCCGTCTCGCCGTCGCTGTGCCGGGTGGCGCCGAACAGCGCCTGGCACAGCATGTCGAGGACGGCGGCCGGAGGGCGCGCCGGCGCGGACAGGCGCGCCGACATGCGCAAGCCGCAGGCGGTCGTGCTCCACGCCTTGAGCTGCTGCAGCACGCGGTCGCTGAGCAGGATGATGGGGGCATCGAGGGTCCCGGTGCGCGCCACGTGGCTCACGAGCCCCTTCAGGAAGTCCTGCAGGGCCCGCCGATACCGGGCGTCGAGCCGGAAGATGGAGAGGCCGATGTCGAGCACGGCACCCCGCAACGCGGGCCGGCGCATCAGCTCGGCGACGGCCGCCAGATCGGGGCGCCGGTCAGGAGCCAGCGCCAGGTGCAGCGCCAGGGGCGCGGCCTCGGTCACGGGATGACCGGCGACGGGACGGGGGCCGCGGCTCAACAGATCGTCGAGGCAGACGCGCTGGCCCGCCGGGCGCAGGTCGATCAGGTGAGGCAGGTCGGCAGCATCGGCCATGCGATCCGTGGCGAGCTTGAAGTGTGGTGCGGCGGAGCCGGCGACCTCCCGCAGCGCCTCTTCGAGGTCACGGGCGCGTGCATCCAGGGCCGGCCCCGGCGCGCAGGCGGTGGCGCCCAGCGCCAGACCGCCGGGGGCGTCGAGCGCCACGCGCACGGTCAGGCTCTCGCCGGGCAGGAGCTGGGCGAGGAACGACTGGAACCACAGCTCGCTGCCGGCCGTGCCGGACACGTATCCGGCGAGCCGGGCGCCGATGGCGAAGGCGCGGGTTTCCGCCGCGACGGCCGGTTGGCCCAGCGGCACGATGTTGCCGGGGACCACCTGCGCCTGCGCGGCAGGGACATCGACAATCTGGGACATGGCGGACCTTTCGCTGCAGCGACGAGTTGGAGAGCTCCAACGATCAGAAGGCAGCAGACATCCTGCGCGACATGCCGCTCGGGCGATGTCTTCAAAGGCAGGGAACTTTGGCGCTGATGCCGGCGGACGGGCTCGGGCAAAGGAGCTCGAGGTTCGTCGCGATGATCCCGCTGGTCGCTCTCTACGTTTGCAGAGCAATACGTCGGCGGAAATCTAGGCTTTTCAATGATACGGATATACCACCGCGGCGGGCGCGCGACCCTTGCCACTTGCGTCCCCGGCCGGAGCGCCCTGATCAGGGCGCGTAGAGCCGGGGCCTTGCCGGGTGCGGTCTCATCACCACCGGGCAAGGTCCCGGATGGCCTGCGCTGAAGCGGCGGCCTCCGGGAATGCAAGAGGGGGCGAGCGGCTCCCGTCTAGCCCTGCGCCTTGGCCTTGGCGGCGCGGGCCTTGCCGGCCATCTTCTTCAGGCGCCGGCGCACGGCCGACGTGTTGCCCTGGATGCGGGTCACGTTCTTGCGCGGCAGCGCCCGGCGGTTCTTCTTCTTCTGCTTCTCGACGTTGCGTGCGGAACGAATCGGCATGGGCAGCCCCCTTTGGAAGGAATTCGCTTGCGTTTCGTTTAGCCTGCGGCGGGCCCCGCTGCAATCGCGTCGCGCAGGCGCACCAGCAGCGGCATGCCGCCCTTGGGACGCAGGGTGACGCGGCCCAGCGGCTCGGGCGCGTGCACCCCGTCCCACTCGAAACGGGCGCGCCGCACCAGCGTTGCCAGGATCACGGTCGCCTCCATCATCGCAAAGGTCATGCCGATGCAGGTGCGCGGGCCGAAGCCGAACGGCATGAACTGGGCGCGCGCATATTTGGCCTTGCGCCCGGGCGCGAAGCGCTCGGGGTCGAAGCGGTCGGGATCCTGCCACAGCTTTCTGTGCCGGTGCACGGCAAACACGGGAATGACAATCAAGGCGTTGGCCGGCACGGTGACGCCGCCGAGCTGCAAATCGCGCGACGCCATGCGCGTCATGATGGGCGCCGGGGGATAGAGGCGCATGGATTCCTCCAGCACCATGCGCGTGACCTCGAGCCGGTCGAGATGCTGCGCCCCCAGCGCGTCGTCTCCGGCCACGCGCCGCACCTCGGCATGGATGCGCTCCTGCCATTGCGGGGCCCGGGCGATGAGATAGAGCGTCCATGTCAGCGCCTTGGCCGTGGTCTCGTGCCCGGCGGCGAGGAAGGTCACCAAATTGTCGACCAGCTGCTTTTCCGACATCGGCTCGCCGGTCTCGGGGTCCTGCGCGCGCGCCAGTCGCGCCAGCAGGTCGTCGCCTTCGAGGCCCGCCGCGCGCCGCCGCGCCAGGATGGCAGCCACTGCCTCGCGCAGTTCGCGTCCCAAGCGGCGGCGGCGGTATTTGCCCGGGTACCACAGCCAGTCGGGGAAACGCAGCATGGCGGCGGCGATGTCCCAGGAGATAGTGGCGAGCGCGCCATCGGCCGCTTTCATGATCGTCTCGGCTTCGGCGTCGGCGCTGCCGGCGAACATGGTCTGCGAGATGACGTGGAAGGTGGTCTCGGTCATGTCGCGGTCGATGGCCTGCACACTGCCCGGCTCGCTCGCCCGCCAGCGCGCCACCTGGTCGGCGGCGGCGGCCGTCATCAGCGGCACGAGGGCGGCGAGGTCGGCGGGGCGGAACAGGGGGGCGGCGGTGCGCCGCTGCCATTTCCAGTTGGCGCCTTGGGAAGTGAGGATGCCGTCGCCCAGCGTGTGCGCGAACACCTGCTTCTCGAGCGGCGTCTTGGGGAAGAGCTCACTCGTGTGCAGCAGCACCTGCTCGATCAGATCGGGCCCGGTGACCCACGCGACCACGCTGCGCCCGTTGTCGTGCACGAGGATCGGCTGCTCGTAGACGGGCTGCGGCAAGCTCGCGAGCGGATTGCGCACGAAGCGCAGCAGAAACCGGCGCAGCGGCAACGGCCGCGGCGGGCCGACGACGGTCGGCGGGTAGAGCGCGGGGACAGCATCGGCGGGGCCTGGCCCCTGGCCCGAATTGTGGCCGAGCACGGTCGTCATGGCGCGCCTCCCGGGGCCGCAACAGCAACAGCTGCATTATGCCGCGCCAGCACGGCATCCGAAAAGGTGGGATGTCTCGGGTCGACGTTCAAGACGGGCCGACGCTCAAGAGAAGTGGCCGAGCCACCACTTGATGCCGAACGTTCCCGGCGACAGCAGTATGCCCGCCCACAGGAACGCCGAGCCCCAGTTGGCGATCTGGAATTTGAGCCACGGCATTTGCGTGATGCCGGCAACGATTGGCACGCTGGCGCGCAGCGGGCCCGAGAAGCGGCCGATCACCACCGCCCACACGCCCCACTTCTCGAAGAACTTGTGGCCTTGCGGCAGCAGGTTGGGGTAGCGGCTCAGCGGCCACATGCGCGCGATCTGCTCATGGTAGTGGTAACCGAGCCAGTAGGAGAGCCAGTCTCCGAGCGCGGCCCCGATGGACGCGGCGCACAGGATGGTCCAGAAGTTGAGCGTGTCGGCCGAGCCGATCAGGGTGCCGATGCCGACCAGCAGAGCCCAGAACGGCAGCAGCAGGGAAATGAAGGCCAGCGACTCACCGAACGCGAGAACGAACACGATCGGAGCTGCCCACTCCCGGTGATTGCGCACGAACTCGTGCAGCGCGTCCGTATACTCTGCGAACGGCATGCCCTTCCTCCCGACCCGGTCCCCGGGCGCGAGCAAGGCCCGAGCGCGCAACACTTGTCAACGCAACTTAGTGCCTTGACGAGCCATCGGGCAGCCGCATTCGCCCGGTCACGCCGAGCAACTCCCGCGCCCGACGATAACCACGCCCGCCGGTCCGGTTGGCGCTCGGGCGCGGTTGTGCTTATGGTTTACTTTCGGTAAACGACTGTTGCGTGGTGCCTTGGGGGGAATTTGTGAGCGTAGCGCGCCCGGTATCCGAGCCGCCATCTTCGGGCAAGTGGTTCGCACTGTTCCTGCTCGCCGCCGCCAACGCCTGCCTGATGGTGATCGTCGCCGGCGGCTACACATGGCTCGCTGACATCATCGCGCCGCTGACCGGCCATCTCATCGGCTTCGGGCTGACGGCAAGCGTCGCCCTCGTTCTGCGGCGCCGGATGCTGACCGTGCTGGCGGCCGGGACCGCGGCGACCATCGGCCTGCATGCCTGGCTCGGGCTCGCGCGCTGCTGCGAGGCGACCACGGCGGCCACTGCGGCTGTCGTCACCAAGGTAACGCTGCCGCCTGCCTACTCCAGCCTCACGGTGCTCGCGCTCAACACCTGGGATCATCACGGCGACCTCGACCGGCTGCGGCGCTATCTTGCGAGCGCGCCCGCCGACGTGATCGTGCTCTCCGAGTTCGGGCCGGACAAGCGCGCGCTGCTGCAGGAACTGAAATCGGTCTACCCTCACCAGGTCGACTGCGCCGACTGGCACTGCGAGCTGGCATTGCTGTCGCGCGTTGCCCTCGAGGCCGGCGGCGCGGCGCGCATCGATGCGCGGGAGCCCGCCTTCGTCTGGGGCCGGTTTGCCGGATCGGTGACCATCATCGGCACGCATCTGCATCGGCCGAGCCGCAACCCCAGGCGCCACGAGCGGCAGATATCGGCGCTGGCCAAGTTCATCCGCCGCATCGACGGGCCGCTCATTCTCGCCGGCGACCTCAACACGTCGCCTTGGTCCAATTCCTTCCGCTTCCTGAAGGCGGCGACCGGCCTGACCCCCTCCAGCGTCCTGCTGCCGAGCTGGCCGGCGTGGCCCGTGGCGCTGCCGCAGGTGGCGCTCGATCACATCCTGGTATCGCCCGAACTCGAGGTCACCGCTGCCGGGACGGGCCCTGCGGTCGGCTCCGACCACCTGCCGGTCTGGGCCCGGGTCGGGCGCCGGTCGTTCGGGCCGGAGCGGAGCCAGCCGCCATCGCGGCGGGTCACCTCACGCCTTGCAGCGGCGGGCCCGCATCTCCACGGTGAGTTCCTTGCTCACCTCGGCAGCGAACATGGCGGCGCGCGAGATCTGCGCCGGTGAAAGGCCCTTGCCGTCCGGCCCGCGCAGGGACTTGGGGGCGCCGTCGGCCTCGCGGCGCGCCAGCGCCAGCTCCTCGCAGGTGAGGTCCTTCTTGCGGCTGCGGAAGGCGAACAGCCGCACGCCTGATGCATGCGCCTGCGGCGTGGCAGGCTCCTTCACCCAGGTACGGTCCTTGTCGGCGAGCAGCGCCTTCAGCGCCACCTGGCGCTGCTCGACGCATTGCTGGGAGTCGTCGACGCACGACAGGCCGGCTTTGGTATCGAGCGGGTCGAGGCCCGAGCAGGCGGTGGCGAGGAAGGCGAGGCTGCCGATGACCGTGGGAGCGATCCCCCGCATCCGGCGCTGGCTGGCGTGCATCGTTTCCTCTTGAGGTTGGCGCGGCGAGCCCATAGAAGGCAGACATGGCCGGCGTGTGGCGAGTGGCAACCCCCGCCGCAGCGGCAGCCAGTTGTTTCGAGGAATCGGCCGCACGCGTCAATGATGCGCGAGCCACTTGCCCCAGAATTGGCCCCAGAATTGGCCCCAGAATTACGAGTCGAAGGAGTGACGACCATGGTCCATGCGATCCGTATCCACCAGGCGGGCGGCCCGGAAGTGATGAAGTGGGAGAGCGTGGAGGTGGCCGCGCCAGGGCCGGGGCAGGTGCGCGTCAAGCAGCATGGCGTGGGCGTCAACTACATCGACGTCTATCAGCGTTCGGGGCTTTACAAGATGCCGCTGCCGTTCGTGCCGGGCTCGGAAGGCGCGGGCCAGGTCGTGGCCGTTGGGCCCGGCGTCACCGACTTCAAGGCCGGCGACCGAGGCGCCTACGCCGGTGCCATGGGCGGCTATGCGGAAGAGCGGGTGATGCCCGCCGACCGCCTCGTCAAGCTGCCCGACAGCATCGACTACAAGACCGGCGCCGCCATGATGCTGCAGGGCATGACGGTGCGCTACTTGCTGCGCCAGACCTACAAGGTCGGGCCCGGCACGACGCTGCTCTTCCACGCCGCCGCCGGTGGCGTCGGCCTCATCGCCTGCCAGTGGGCGCGGCATCTCGGCGCCACCGTCATCGGCACGGTCAGCACGTCCGACAAGGCCCAGCTCGCCAAGGAGCATGGCGCCACGCACGTCATCAACTACAAGACGGAAGACTTCGTGAAGCGGGTCAAGGAGATCACGAACGGGCAGGGCGTCGACGTCGTCTACGACGCCGTGGGCAAGGACACCTATCCGGGTTCCCTCGATTGCCTGAAGCCGCTGGGTCTGTGGGTGAGCTTCGGCAACGCGTCGGGCGCCATCAGCAACTTCGATATCCTGGCGCTGTCCGCGAAGGGCTCGCTCTACGCCACGCGGCCGACGCTTGGCACCTACGTCGCCAAGCGCGCCGACCTGCTGGCCAACGCCGGTGAGCTGTTCGACCTGGTGGGCAAGGGCATCGTCAAGATCAACGTCAACCACACCTATCCGCTGAAGGATGCGGTGAAGGCGCACACCGACCTCGAGGCCCGCAGGACCACCGGCTCGATCGTGCTCGTGCCCTGACGTGACTGGGCGGGCAGTGTGCCATGGAGTGGTCGGGGGGCCCCTGCTACCCCTGACCCTTCAACGGGAGCCGCCAGGGGCGAGCCCTCGAGGTGCCCCGCTTGCACTCGTGTGGTACAATTCGCGAATGCGACGTGACGACGCCCTAGCCATCCTGAAAGCCCGCGCACCCGAGCTGCGGGAGCTCGGCATCGTGCACCTTTCGCTGTTCGGCTCGATTGCCCGCGACGAGGCAAGCGACAGCTCGGATGTGGGTGTCGCGGTGCGCCTCGAAGAGATCCCCAGCGGCTTTGCAACCCTCGGGCGCCTCGACCAGATCAAGCATCGCCTTGGCGAGCTTCTACGCGCTCGGGTCGACGTGATACCCGAGCCCAGCCACCCCAGCCCCTTGAAGACGGCCATTGATCGGGATCGCTACCTTGTCTTCTAACCGCCCGATCGACCGCTTCACCGACATCGAACAATATCGATGCGATAGCGTCCTACACCGAGGGCATGAGCCAAGACCAGTTCATGGCCGACAACAAGACCCACGATGCCACCGAACGCTGTCTCTCACGCATCAGCGAGGCTGCGAGCAAGCTGGGCCTATTGGCGGAGGAACTCGCGCCCGATCAGCCCTGGAACGATATCAGGGGCTTAGGCAACTGGCTCAGACACGAATATCCTCACATCGTGAAAGAGACAATCTGGAAGACTGTCAGCGTCGACCTCGCGCCGCTCCGCCGCGATTGCGGGCGCGCAATCAGGGAGCTTGAACGCCGTCATGTGGAGCTGCGACGCGACCCAAGCGATTGACGATGCAGCGCCGTATGCCGCACGCCTGGAAATTTCCGGTCAAAGCAGGAGATGAAGCCATGCCGCAAAAATCCATCGAGCTCCATTACTGGCCGACGCCCAACGGGCACAAGATCTCCATCATGCTGGAGGAGTGCGGGGCCCCTTACGAGATCAAGGCCGTCAACATCGGCAAGGGCGACCAGTTCAAGCCCGAGTTCCTGGCAATCGCGCCCAACAACCGCATGCCGGCGATCGTCGATCCGGACGGCCCGGGCGGCAAGCCGATCTCGGTGTTCGAGTCGGGCGCCATCCTGCAGTATCTCGGGCGCAAGCTCGGCAAGTTCTATCCTTCCGACGAGCGCGGCCGCGTCGAGGTCGAGCAGTGGCTCTACTGGCAGATGGCCAACCTCGGGCCCAACTGCGGCCAGGCCAACCACTTCCGCAACTACGCGCCCGAGAAGGTGCCCTACGGCATCGAGCGCTACACCAACGAGGTCAACCGGCTCTACGGCGTGATGGACACGCGCCTGAAGGACCGGCCCTATCTCGCCGGCGAGTATTCGATCGCCGACATGGCGAGCTATCCCTGGGTGCGGCCCTACAAGAACCAGGGGCAGGAGCTGGCCGATTTCCCCAACCTCGAGAAGTGGTTCCAGCGCATTCACGACCGGCCGGCAGTCGCCAAGGCCATCAAGGTGGGCGAGGACCTGAGGGCCGCCAACTACAGCCTGGCCAACGACAAGGACGCGCAGAAGGTGCTGTTTGGCCAGCGCGCGCGGCGCTGACCGGCGAGCGCGTGCCGCAGCCGACGTATCAGCTCGGCGGCCCGCCGCGGACGGATTGAAGGAGGGAGGCCCAAGAGCAAAAGGGCCCGGCGACCCTGAGCGCCGAGCCCCCTTGGATCACGCCGGGGAAGATAGAGTTACAGGGTACGTGCACACTAGAACCCGCTGGTTGAATTGATTCTGAACAACGTGTTCATCTGTCGTTCATCGCCCCCAGACCCTGCGCAACCCCTTGCCGCCGCGGCGTTCCTGATCGGGCTTCGGGCTGTGGAAGGCCCGGCGGCGGCCCGTGTCCCGGCGTGGGCCGGCCATTAGAAACCCCTTAACCGGCCCCGTGCTTCACTGGCGGCGTTCAAGCGTTGTGAGGACACGGGGTCATGCGTTGGTTGCGTGGCGGCAAGTTGCCGTCGAGTGTGGTTTCGTTGCTGGCGTGGCTCGGCCCCCTCGGGCTCCTGGTCGCGCTCGGCGGCTGCGCTGCCTCGTCGGCCGAGCAGGCGGCGGCCCTGCAAGCGGCAGGCCGCGTCGAGCTGGAAGGCGACGGCCTGCCGGCCCAGGCCGCACCGCCGTCCGGCCTCAGCCGCGTCGCCGACGATCCGCGCGAGCCCTTCAGCCGCAACTATGGGGCGTGGGCGCTGCCGGGCCAGCCGGGCCCGCGTGCGCGCCTGTCGCCGACGGAGGCGGACGCGCTGATTGCCCGCGCCATCGTCGCGCACGAGATGCGCCGGCCGTGACTGCGACCGAGCAGATGGATCCCCGGCATTTGGTCCGACCGCCATCGTCTATTGGGCCTGCCTATGACCTCGCCGCTCGACCTTGTGCTCGACTATCTTGCGAGTGGTCAGACCGAGGCTGAGATACTGGTGGCCCATCCTCAACTCTTGCTCGAAGATGTTCGCGCCTGCCTCGCCTACGGCGCGGAGTTGCGATGAACGAGCGCGTGAAGAAGCTGTCCAAAGAGATCCGCAAGCCCCCCGAAGAGCAGGCGGAAATATTGGAGCGGGCGGCGGGAATCGAACCCGCGCAATCAGCTTGGGAAGCTGATGATAACAGTGCTCCTGAGTCTCTACAACACTGATTCATATCAATAAATTATACCACCTATGTCATTACTTTTGCCTCGAACCCTGCTAATGTCATTACTGGGTCATTACTTTTTCGAGGTCGCGCATGAAGGGCAAGATCA
>Ga0247727_10004651_pt1 | contig 28876 bp, 29 predicted proteins | sample WisWelCaveWW1625_FD_202498 | JGI IMG/M metagenome (GOLD analysis project Ga0247727, IMG submission 202498) | Biofilm microbial communities from Wishing Well Cave, Virginia, United States - WW16-25 | ecosystem: Environmental > Aquatic > Deep subsurface > Groundwater > Cave microbial mat | place...
GCTGCTCACGTACGCCATCGGATTCTCGAGCGAGTAGCGCACGCCCGCCTGCGCGGCAAGATGCAGTACGGCATCGTAGCGCCTCGACTCGAACACGGCGCCCAGCGCAGGCTGGTCGACGATATCGAGCTGCTCGAAGCTGAAGCCGGGAAACGGCCGCAGCTGCTCCAGCCGGGCGCGCTTGAGCGCCGGGTCGTAATAGGCGTTCAGGTTGTCGATGCCGAATACCTCGTGCCCGCGCTCTAGCAGCCGCTTGCATGAATGCATGCCGATGAACCCCGCCGCGCCTGTGACCAGCAGCTTCACGCCCGCTTCCGTCAAACCCGAGGAAAAGGTTTGATTTTACTAGAGCCTTTTGGAGCGGGCGGGCGCCAGGTCACGCACCGCGGCAACGATGCGCTGCTGCGCATCTTCATCGAGGTCCGCGTGCATCGGCAGGCTGATGACCTCGCGCGCGAGGCGCTCCGATACCGGAAACGATAGGCCCGCGTAGCCACCGGCGTAGGCCGGCTGCTGGTGCAGAGACATCGGATAGTGCACCGCGCTCGGGATGCCGCGCGCCTTGAGCTCCTGCTCGAAGCGGGCGCGCCCGGCCACGCGTACCGTGTACTGGGCATAGACGCTGGTTCGGTCCGGCCTGACCTTAAGGGTTGTTACCGATGGCGCAAGCAGCGCATCGTAGCGCGCGCCGATCTCGATGCGCTGCCGCACCTCCCAATCGAAGCGTTCGAGTTTCGCCAGCACCACCGCGCACTGGATGGTGTCCATGCGCCCGCCAACGCCGACGCGCGCATGCCGGTAGCGACCTTCCTGGCCGTGCACGCGGATCTCGCGCATCGCTTTGGCGAGCGCATCGTCGCTGGTGAAGATCGCGCCGCCGTCGCCGTAGCAGCCGAGCGGCTTGGAGGGGAAAAAACTCGTGCAGCCGATGGTGGACAGGTTGCCGCTCTTCCTCCCCTTGTAGGTGGCGCCGAAACTCTGCGCCGCGTCCTCGATCACCGGCAGCCGGTGCCGCGCGGCGATGGCGTTGATCTCGTCCATGTCCGCGGGCTGGCCATAGAGCGACACCGGCATGACCGCCCGGGCGCGCGGCGTGATTGCCGCTTCCAGCCTGGCGGCATCGATGTTGGCGGTGTCCTCTTCCACATCCACGAACACCGGTTTCGCGCCGATCAGCGCGATCATTTCCGCCGTGGCGACGAAAGTGAACGGCGTGGTCACCACTTCGTCGCCCGCTTTCACGCCCAACGCCAGCAGCGCGATCAGCAGCGCCTCGGTGCCCGAAGCGACCGCGACGCAGTGCCCGGCGCCGGTCCATGCGGCCAGGCGCTGTTCGAGTTCTTTCACCTCCGGCCCCATGACGTACTGCCCGTGATCGAGCACCCGCTGGATGCGCGCGTTGATGTCCTCGCGCAGCGCCGCGTACTGGGTCTTGAGATCGACAAAATCCATCGCGCCGATGTCAGTGGATTGCGGCAAGTACCGCAGGCAGACCCTGCCGCCAATCGGGCAGTGCGATCCCGAACGTCGCGCCGATCCTCGAATTGTCCAGCAGCGAATTCTTCGGCCGTTTCGCCGCCACCGGATACTCGCCGCTGCGAATCGCCAGCAGCGGGGTCTGCAGGCCTTTTTCCTGGAGAATCGCAGCGGCGAATCCATGCCAGGTCGTTGCCCCGGCCGCGCTCAGGTGGTATAGACCGCCCGCTTTCCGCGCAAGATCAGGTTTGGCAAGTAGCTGCGCAACTGCCGCGGCGATCGCGCCGCTCGAGGTCGGCGCGCCGTGTTGGTCGTCCACGACCCTGAGCTCCGGTTTCGTTTTTGCCGCAGCGAGAATCGCGTGCAGGAAATTCCGGCCGCGCGGCCCGTACACCCAGCTGGTGCGGAAGATGAAGTGCCGGCAGCCGCTCGCGACGATCGCCCGCTCGCCTGCCAGTTTGCTGCGGCCGTAGGCATTGAGCGGATTGGGCGCGTCGGTTTCGACATAGGGCGCCGGCTTTTCACCGTCGAACACGTAGTCGGTGGAAAAATGGATCAGCAGGGCATCCATTGAATTTGCTTCGCGCGCAAGTTCTGCCACTGCCCGGGCGTTCACCCTGAAGGCGGTATCTGTCTCCTGCTCGGCGCGATCGACCGCGGTATAGGCCGCCGCGTTGATGATGACGTCGGGTGTTACCCTGGCGAACGTGTCCTTGATGGACTGCAGATCGAGCAGATCAAGGCTTTTTCGGTCCAACGCGATTACTTTCCCCAGCGGCGCCAGGGCGCGCTCCAGCGCCGAGCCGACCTGCCCTTTGCCGCCGGTAAGCAGGATCCTCACGCGCCTTTCTCGACCTTGCCCCTGAGCTGCTGCAGCCGCTCCAGGTTCTCCGGCGTTTCGCGCAGCTCCAGCAACGGCTTGAGCTCGCGCACGATCAGCCGCCAGTCGAGCGAGCGCCCTTGGCGCACGAGCACGGATTCAACGTCGATCCAGTCCCGGGGACGCCCCGCGAATGTCTTCAAGATGACCAGGTCTTCGGCCGAGCAGGTATGCAGCACTGTGCCGGGGGAGAGTTCCCAGTCGCTCGCTTGCTCGACGCAACGCTCCTCGAACGGCAGTGCGCCGAACGCGATGTCCACGCCGATTCCGCCAGCGCTCCAAAGAAGCAGTACGCGCCGCTGCAGGGCCAACAAACGCGCATCCTCTATCCGGGGCTTGAATATTGCGAGCAGGCGGTCTACTGCGGCAGCCTCGGCTCCGAATGGGCAAAGCAAGGTCAAGTCCACGTCACGGGTGTACCGGGGCTCACCCCAACGCTGCAGCGCCAAGCCGCCGATCAGGCAATAGCGCTCGCCGCTCCCGGTGAGGTACCGCTGTACCTCGACTGCCGCGCCGAGAACGAACCTCAGTTCTTCGGGTGGAGTTTCGAGAACCAGCGTTGTTGCTCCACCAGCCCGGACTCGTGGCGAGGAGGCAAATCGGCAGGGACGGGAGAAGTGAGCAGGTCGAGCGTCGCCTCGCGTACTTGCGCTTCGGTCAGCGCCTCCAGCTCGCGGCGCCGGATAGCCTCCAGTATCGGTCCCAACTCGAGCCAGTTCTGCACCCAAGCGCGAAGCTTTTCATCGCTCATACGTCTGATTTTACTCTCTTTTTCGACCTCACTCGAAGGTATCGGCACTCGCCAGCGGCGTGCCGCGCCGGTCCTTGTCGCTCATCACCGGCTCGCCCGCGAGCGGCCAGGCGATGGCAAGCGCCGGGTCGTTCCACAGCAGCGTGCGCTCGTGCTCGGGCGCGTAGTAGTCGGTGGTCTTGTATTGCACCTCGGCCTGCTCCGAGAGTACCAGGAAGCCGTGGGCGAATCCGGCGGGGACCCACAGCATGCGGCGCGAGTCCGCGCGCAGCGTGACAGCCGCCCAGCGGCCGAAACTGTTCGAACTGCGCCGCAGGTCCACCGCCACGTCCCAGATCTCGCCCGCGCTGACGCGCACCAGTTTTCCCTGCGGCTGGCGCAGCTGGTAATGCAGCCCGCGCAGCACGTTCTTCGACGAGCGCGAGTGATTGTCCTGGACGAATTCGACCTCCAGCCCGGTCGCCCGCGCAAAGGTTTTCCGGTTGTAGCTCTCGAAGAAAAATCCGCGCGCGTCGCCAAACGCCTCCGGCTCCAGCAGCAGGACATCGGCGATCGCGCCGCGTTCGAGCTTCACCGGGATGGCTTCTCCGAGAGGCAGCGCAGCAGGTACTCGCCGTAGCCGCTCTTCGCCAGCGGCCCAGCCAACGCGCGCAGCTGCACGGCGCTGATATGGCCCATGCGCCAGGCGATTTCCTCGGGGCAGGCGATTTTGAGGCCTTGGCGGCGCTCGATGGTCTCGATGAAGTGCGAGGCTTCGAGCAGCGATTCGTGGGTGCCGGTATCCAGCCAGGCGTGGCCGCGTCCGAGCGGCCGCACTTCGAGCTCGCCGCGCCGCAAGTACTCCTTGTTGACGTCGGTAATCTCCAGCTCACCCCTGGCCGAAGGCTTGAGCCTGGCGGCGATCCCTAGCACGCGGTTGTCGTAGAAATACAGGCCCACCACCGCGTAGCGCGATTTCGGGCGTGCGGGCTTTTCCTCGATGCTGAGCGCCCTGAACTTCGCATCGAATTCGACCACGCCGTAGCGCTGCGGGTCGTTCACCTGGTAGGCGAACACCGTCGCGCCTTTGCTCCGTTGCGCGGCGCTTTTCAGCAGCCCGACCAGATCGTGGCCGTGGAATATGTTGTCGCCCAGCACCAGCGCCACCGGATCCTTGCCGACGAATTTGCGCCCGATGAGGAAGGCCTGCGCCAGGCCGCCGGGCGAAGCCTGCACCGCGTACGAAAACCGGATGCCCCAGCGTTTGCCGTCCCCCAGCAGCTGCTCGAAGCGCGGCGTGTCCTGCGGCGTGGAGATGACCAGGAAGTCGCGGATCCCCGCCAGCATCAGCGCCGAAAGCGGGTAGTAGATCATCGGCTTGTCGTACACCGGCAGCAGCTGCTTGGAAACCGCGAGCGTCGCCGGGTAAAGGCGGGTGCCCGAACCGCCTGCGAGGATGATGCCTTTCATCGCGCGGCTATCCTGCGACGATGATGGTCGGGCCGTACGCGGCAAGCACCCGATCCTCGGTGAGCAGCGACATGGAATCGCACAGACTCTGCGAAACGAGCAGCCGGTCGAAGGGGTCGCGATGATGCATCGGCAACAACGCAACCTGCGCCGCGTGACGGGAAGAAACCGCCAATTCCTGAAAGCCACCGTCGCGCAAGCCTGCGAGCAGGGCATCGGGCTTGACCTCGATTTTTCCCAAGGCGGCCTTGATCGCGACCTCCCATACGCTCGCCGAGCTCGCGTAGAGCTGATTGGCAGGGTCACGGATCAGCGTCGTCGCCTGCCGCGCGATCCGCCTATCAACGAACCACCAGACCAGCAGATGCGTGTCGAGGAGAAGCCTCACCGCCTGCGAGACTTGGCCTTGCGAGGGGTGCTGCGGTCCTCGCGCGAGGACTTACCCTCGAACAGATCGAGCAGGTCGTCGGGGAGCGGTGCATTGAAGTCCTTCGCCACCCAGATTTTGCCTTTGAGCAGACCGGGGGTGCGCGGCTTCGCGCTCCGGACCAGCGGCGCGAGCCGGGCGACCGGCTTGCCACCCCGGGCGATGATGATCTCCTCTCCCGCGCAGACCCGCTCGATCAGCCGGGACAGCTGCGTCTTGGCCTGGTGGATGTTCACCGTGTCCATCGCGCCCTCCGTTGAACTTAGCTAAGTCTAGTTCACTCCGGCCGCGTTGTCGAGGTACCAGCGCACGGTGCTGCGCATCCCGGTCTCGAAACTTTCCCGCGGCCGCCAGCCGAGTTCGCGCTCGATCTTGGCGGCGTCCATCGCGTAACGGCGGTCGTGGCCCGGCCGGTCCTTCACCATCGCGATCAGGTCCGCGTGGCGCCCGCTTTTCCTCGGCCGCGCCGCATCGAGCATGGCGCAGAGCGTCTTCACCACTTCGAGATTGGTCTTCTCGCCCGCACCGCCGATATTGTAGGTCTCCCCCGGCCGGCCCTGCTCCAGTACCAGGCGGACCGCCTCGCAATGGTCGAGCACGTAGAGCCAGTCGCGCACGTTCAGGCCGTCCCCGTAGACCGGCAGCGGCTTCTCCGCCAGCGCGTTTACGATCATGAGCGGAATCAGCTTCTCCGGAAACTGGCGCGGGCCGTAGTTGTTCGAGCAGTTGGTGGTCAGCACCGGCAGACCGTAAGTGTGGTGATAGGCCCGCACCAGGTGGTCGGCGGCGGCCTTCGAAGCAGCATACGGACTGCTGGGCGCGTAGGGGTGAGTTTCCTTGAACGCGGGGTCTTCGGGTGCCAGCGAGCCGTAGACCTCGTCGGTCGAGACATGCAGGAAGCGGAAGCGGTCCTTGTCGCCCGCCGCGAAAGCCCCCCAGTAGGCCCGCGTTTCCTCCAGCAGGCTGAAGCTGCCCACGACGTTGGTCTGGATGAAATCCGCCGGGCCCTCGATCGAGCGGTCGACGTGGCTCTCGGCGGCAAAATGCACGACCGCGCGCGGCCGGTGCTCGGCGAGCAGCCGGCGCAGCAGCGCGCGGTCGCAGATGTCGCCCCTGACAAAGGTATGGCGCAGGTCGCCGGAGAGCGCAGCCAGGTTTTTCAGGTCGCCGGCGTAGGTGAGTTTGTCGAGGTTGACGATCGCCTCACCCGTTGCGGCGAGCGTCGACAAAACGAAATTGGCGCCGATGAAGCCGGCGCCGCCGGTGACCAGGAGCATGCGCCGATTATCTCATTGCGCCGCTCATTGGGCCGGCACGTACTCCGGGATCCAGGCCTTGAGGCGGGCGCGCACCGCGGCGGGCGCCGCGCCGGCGGATGACGCAGCCGAGCACCATGCCAGGACCTCTTCGGGCAGGCCGGCATTGTCCGGCGCGCGCGCGCGCGCGACGCGCAGTTTCGGATGCGGCGTGGGCAGGGTGGTCTCGCCGCCGACCAGAACCTCCTCAAACAGCTTCTCGCCGGGGCGCAACCCGGTAAACACAATGCGGACGTCCTGCTCGGTGAACCCGGACAGGCGGATCATCTGGCGCGCGAGCTCGGCGATCTTCACCGGCTCGCCCATGTCGAGCACGAAGATCTCGCCGCCCTTGCCCATCTGCGCCGCCTGCAGCACCAGCTGCGCCGCCTCGGGAATGGACATGAAATAGCGCTCGATCTCCGGGTGCGTCACGGTCAGCGGGCCGCCGCGCGCGATCTGCTCGCGAAAGCGCGGGATCACGCTGCCGGCGGAGCCCAGCACATTGCCGAAGCGCACCATCACGAATTGCGTCGCGCCGCGCGGCTGCAATGCCTGGCACAGCATCTCGGCCAGGCGCTTGGACGCGCCCATTACGTTGGTCGGATTGACCGCCTTGTCGGTCGAGACGAGGACGTAGGCCCTGGCGCCCGCGGCCTGCGCCGCGCGCGCGGTGACGATGGTGGAGAGCGCATTGTTCGCCACCGCCTGAAAGGCGTTGTCCTTTTCCATCAGCGGTACGTGCTTGTAGGCCGCCGCATGGAACACCACCTCCGGCGCGTGGCGCGTGAATACCTCCCTTACCCGCGCCTCGTCCTTCGCGTCGCCGATCGCGGCAAACACCGGCAGTTCCGGATGACGGTCGCGGAACTCCTGTTCGATCAGGTACAGCGCGTGCTCGGAGTTTTCGACCAGCACCAGGCGCGCCGGCGCGAAGCCGGCGATCTGCCGGCACAGCTCCGCACCGATCGAGCCGCCGGCGCCGGTCACCAGCACCGTTTTGCCCTTGAGGAAGCCGCTCAAGCGCGCGTCGTCCAACTGCACCGGGTCGCGCCCGAGCAGGTCGTCCAGTTCCACTTCCCGCAGCTGCGACACGCTGACCTTGCCCGAAACGATGTCGGAATAGGCAGGCACGGTCATGACGCGCAATCCGGCCGCCTGGCAGAGGTCGAGCGCGCGCTTGCGCGCCGCATGCGTGGCGCCGGGCATGGCGATGATCGCCTGTGTCACGCCCATGCGCCCGGCAATTTCGCCTGCGCGGTCGAGCGCGCCCAGCACTTTCACGTCGTGAATCGCGCCGCCGTGCTTGCGCGCATCATCGTCGAGCAGCGCCACCACGCTCCACTGGCTGCCGCCGGCGAGATCGCGCAGCAGCGCGGAAGCCGAGGCGCCGGCGCCCAGCACGAGCACGGGGCTCGCTTGCGGATGGCGCACGAGGCCCAGCAGCCGCTGCTCCTTCCAGGCGCGGTACAGCAGGCGGCTGCCGCTCATGGCGCCGATCAGCAGCAGCGGCGCGATCAGGAACACCGAGCGCGGCACGGCGGGCGTTTGCGCGATGAGCAGGAACAGGGCGGGCGCGGCGAGCGACGCGATGAACACCGCGGCGAGGATTTTCTGCAGGTCCGGCAGGCTCGCATAGCGCCACAGGCCCCGGTACAGGCCGAGGCGCCAGAACAGCAGCGCGTTCACCAGCACGATCCACGGCAGCGTGGCGAGCGCGGTCCTCAGGAAACCAGGCGGCACCTCCAGGTTGAAACGCAGCCAGAACGCCGCCAGCCAGGCCGCCGCGGATACCACCACGTCGTGCAGGAACGCAAGCAGGGAGCGGATCGGCAAAGGCCGGCGCAGCCTCATGTGGCGGCGTCGCCGGACCCTGCGGTACGTGCCGCACGTGCGGCACGTGCGGCACGCTCCCAGCGTGCCCAGCGCGCGTCTATCCACAGCGCGACCGCGGCTAACGCCAGTGCCGCCGCGCACAGGCCGCCGGCCTGCACGCCGGCGGCTGCCTGGCGCAGCAGCAAGGCGAACGCCGCGCAGCCCGCCATCGCCGTGTACTCGATCCCGGCCGTGGCGCGATGGCCGAAGCCCATGCGCACCAGCCGCTGGTAGTAATGGTCCTTGTGCGCCCGCCAGACCCGCTCGCGGCGCAGCAGGCGCTTCAGCAGCGTCAGTGTCGCGTCGCCGACGAACGGCGCGAACACCAGCACCGGAAACCACAGCGGCCAGACGCCGTCGCGCCAGCCGAGCACGCCCAGCGCGCCGGCGAGAAAGCCGAGCGGCACCGAACCGGCATCGCCCATGAACAGCCGCGCCGGATGAAAATTGAACAACAGGAAAGCGAGCGACGCGGCAGCGAGCAGTGCGCCGGCAGCCGCGAGCGGGGCGTGGCCGGCCTGTTGTGCGGCCCAGGCGTAGGCGCCGAAGCCGATAAGCGCCATGCCGCCTGCCAGGCCGTCGGAGCCGTCCATGAAATTGTAGAGGTTCGCGTACCAGGCGATTGCGAGCACGAGGCCCACGAACAACGCCGGGTCGCCGGCGCCGAACTCGATCGTCACAATCGCGCCGGCCGCAGCCAGGTGCGCCGCGAGCCGCAGCAGCGTAGGCAGGGTTACCAGGTCGTCGGCCAGCGAAAGCAAGGCAAGCGCGCCTGCCATGCCGAAGCAGGCGGACAGCCCTCCCGGCGCGATCGCCACGCCTGCGGCGACGCCCGCAGCGATCGCGATGCCGCCGCTGCGCGGCACCGGCTGCTGGTGCAGGGAGCGTGGATTGGGCCGGTCGAGCATCAGCCGCCGTCCGAGCGGCGAGAGCAACAGCCACAGGCAGGCGAGCGACACCGCGAACGCCGCAAGCGCCGGCTGAAATTGCATGGACCGCATTCTAGCCGCCCCGCGCTCGGAACCATTCGACGGTGCGGCGCAGGCCTTCTTCGAACGCGTGCGGCGGCGACCAGCCGAGCTCGCGCCGGATCGCGCCGTCGTCGAGCACCAGCGAACGCGTCAGGCGCTTCGCCTGCGGCAGACTCTCGAGCAGGGCGGGCGGAAACGCAAACAGCCGCGCCGGCCTGCCAAGCGCGGTGCCCAGCGCGCGGCACAGGCCCGGCGTCGACAGCGCAGCGCCCTCGCCGACCATGTAGGTCTTGCCCGCGGCTGCGGGCGCCTCGATGCAGCGGACCACGGCATCGGCGAGATTGCCGGCGCCGAGGAGGCTGCGGCGGTTCTCGATGCTCGCGAGCGGCAACGGCCAACCGCGCGCCACAGCGCGCAGCAGCGCGAGGAAGTTCGCCTTGACGCCCGGCCCATAGACGAGCGGCGGCCGCAGCACGGCGAGCGACAGGCCGGGAATGGCGCGCAAAGCCGATTCCGCGGCGGCCTTGGCGCGTGCGTAGGCGTCCTGTGGCGCGGGCGGACTCTCCTCACCGAAGGGTTCGCCCGAGGTCTCCTCGCCCAGCACCTTAAGTGAACTCATGAACAGCATCCGCGCGCCGGTGGCGGCAGCCGCCCTGCCGAGCGCCACAGCCGCGTCGACATTCACGGCGCGCAAACGCGCCTCATCGATGCCGCGCGCATGCGCGAGCGCCGCGAGGTGCACGACCGCGGCGGCGCCAGCGAGCTGCGCCGACCAGTCCGCGACCAAGGCAAGGTCGCCCGTCGCAGCCCGGTCGAGCGCGATCACCTCGTGGCCGCGCGCCCGCAACGCCGGAATTACGGCCTGGCCGATGAATCCCGATGCGCCGGTGAGAACGATGCGCATGGGGCTTTCAGTCTAGCGCCGGGCGGGAAAGAACATTTCCCGGACCGCTTTCAGGAGACGTTCCACTCTGCTTGAAAACGCCTCGAACGAGAAACGTTCCAGGTGCCCGCGGGCGCGCCGCGGATCCGGCCGCGCTTTGCCCGCGAGCAGCGCATCGAGCAGGCGCGCGAAATCCGCGCCGCCGTCCTGGCGCGGATCGCGGTACAGGTGACCGGACTCGCCGTCGATCACCGTCTCGGTGAATGGCGGCGCGGCCACGGCGAGAACCGGCAGGCCGCAGTGCTGCGCTTCGATGACGTTGAGGCCGAGCGCTTCTTTTTCCGGCAAGCCAGTCATCAGCCAATCAAGCCCCGCGTAGACTGCCGCGACATTTTCCTGATAGCCCCAGAAGCGGACCCGACCGCCCAATGGATGCAGGGCGCGCTGCAGGTCGCGCACCGAGGCGAAGCCGCCCGCGCCGAAGACTTCCAGATTCACCCCGGGACGTTGCACGAGCGTTGGCAGCAGAATCTCGAACTGCCGGGGGAACTGCTTGATTGGCGTCAGCCGCGAGACGATTCCCAGCGTCAAGCCGGGACGCCTGCGATAGCTTTCAGCGCCACGCAGCGCGAGCCAAGCCGGATAAATCCAGCCGAGCAAGCGATCGCGCAGTTTGCGCCGGTCGAAGTCATAGACCTGTCCGGCGCGCAGTTCTCCCTTAGACGATCCGCGCGCTTCGGCGACGCCGTAAAGCGGCTCCTGCCACGCCGCCGCATTCAGCGCCCGCAGGCCCTCGAGCACCCAGGCGGAGACCGGCACCACCAGATCGTGCCGCTCGTAGGCGCGCGGATCGCGTCCTTGCGGCGGCATGTGTGCGATCGCGGTGCGCAGGTGCCGACCGTCGGCCGAAAGACCAGCCGGCAGCGGACCGTGGGCGAGGAGCCAACAGCGCTCGCGCGGCAGCCGCGGCAGCAGATTCTCGGCGCGGGCCACGCGCAGGATCTCGGTTGCAGGGGCGAGCCTGAGTCCGCTCCAGAACCGCGCGCGCTGGTCCACCACCAGCGTGCTCGGCACGCCGTGCCGCGCCAGCGCGCGCGTCAGGAACGCGGTGTAGACCTCGCCTCCGCCGAAGTGGGGCTGCAGGTTGATCTGCCACACGCGCAGCGGGTGGCTCAGCATTGCAGCCGGTGCCGCTCCAGCCACAGCAACAGGACCACGAAGGTATAGGCGAGGCGCCGCGAGCCGCGGCCGCGCAGCGCGGACTTCCACTGCGCGCGCACCGCATCGGCGCGCAGGAATGGCGCCAGCGACTCGCAGCGCTGCAACACGGCCTCGGCCGCCTCGCGCCAGGGGCCGTTGAAGAGTTGCAGCAGCGGCACCGAAAAGCCGTGTTTCTTTCGCTGCCACGCCGCCTCGGGCAGATGGCGCGCGGCGAGCGCGCGCAGCAGCCCCTTGCCGCCGCCGGTATCGTAGTGCGCCGCGGCGGGCAAGGCGAGCACGGCATCGAGCACCGGATTGCCAAGCATCGGCACGCGGATTTCGAGCCCGTGCGCCATGCTGGCGCGGTCGGCCTTGGCCAGGCAGTTCTCCGACAGGTAGGTCCACAGATCGGCGCGCATGAGGCTGGCCGTGTCCATTTCGCCCGCCAGCGAGCGCCACAGGGCGAGGCTGCGCTCCGGCCGGGCCCGCGCCAGCGCTTCGGGCGCGAGGAAGCGCGCGAGGCTCTTGCGCCCGGTGTTCCACGGACCCAGTTCGACGTGGCGGTAGTGCAGCAATTCCTCGCCGTGCAGCGTGCGGCGCAGCAGCGCGCCCGGCAGGGTGCCGGCCTCTACCAGGCGCCGCGCCGCGTCCTGACCCAGGCGCGCCGGGTGGCGGGTGGCTTCGTCCGCGAAGCGCTCGTAGCCGGCGAACAGTTCATCGCCGCCGTCACCGCTGATGGCGACGGTGACATGCCGGCGCGTGAGCGCGGCAAGCGCGCCGGTCATAACATAGGCCGGATCGGCCAACGGTTGGTCCAGCGCATGGATCGCGTCAATGAACGCGGCGCCATCGATCGCCGGTGCCTCAAGCACGTGGTGCCGGCAGCCATAGGCCTGCGCGACGAGTTGCGCGTAGGGCCTCTCGTCGAACTCGGACTCAGCGAATGCCATGGTAAAGGTCTCGGGCGGCCGCCCGCCGGCCTGTGCCATGTAGTGAACCATCAGCCCGGAATCGATACCTCCCGACAGGAAGGCGCCCAAGGGCACGTCCGCGACGAGTTGCCGGCGCACGCTTTCGCGCAACGCCGCATCCACCTGCGCCACGACCTCTTCACGCCCGGGGTCTCGATCCGCGGGCGACGGGATCTCCCAGTAGCGCGTCACCTCCAGGCGGTCGCCCTCTTCGCGCCAGCGCAGGCGGCACGCGGGCGGCAGCTGGCGCACGTCGGCCAGGAACGAGCTTGGCGCGAGGCAGACCTGGAACGCGAGGTAGTCGCGCAGCGCCTCGTAGTCGAGCCGCAGAGGAAAACCGCGCAGCGCGTAGAACGATGCCAGCGTCGAAGCAAACGAGAACCCGGCGCGCGTCGAGTAGAAGAACGGCTTCACCCCCAGGCGATCGCGCGCCGCGAACAGCACGCGTTCGCGCGTGTCCCACACGGTGAAGGCGAACATGCCGTCGAGCCGCGCGGGCAGCGCATCGCCCCACACTGCATATCCCTGCAGCAGGACTTCGGTGTCGGAGCGGGTCGAAAACGCCATGCCCAGCGCCTCGAGCTCGGTGCGCAGCTCGCGAAAATTGTAGATCTCGCCGTTGTGCACCAGCACGTAGCGCCCGTCGCGCGAGCGCATCGGCTGGCGGCCGCCTGCCGGATCGATGACGGCGAGCCGCGTATTGCCAAGGCACGCGCCCTGCTCCATGAACAATTGCTGCTCGTCGGGCCCCCTGGAGCCGATCCTGTCGAGCGCCGCCTGCGCATCCTGCTGCCAGGGTGTCGCGATCAGCCCCAGAATGCCGCACATGCGCTAGGCCCTCTCCAGCGCGAGCCGCTCATATGCATTCACCACCTGATCTTTTGCATAGCGGGACAGATCGACACCCGATGTAGCGGGCCGCACTGCGAGTGCGCGCGCCATGGCGGCGGCGAGCGCTTCGGCATCGCCCGCCGGCACTAGGCATCCGGGCAGGACCCCACCGAGGATCTCCCTTGGGCCGGACGGACAGTCGGTGCTCACCACCGGCACGCCCTGTGCGAGCGCCTCGATGATGACATTGGGCAGGCCTTCATGGTCCGAGCAAAGCACGAGCAGGTCGGCGGCCGCGATCCAGGGAAACGGATTGTGCTGGAATCCGGCGATCTCGACACGGCCGGCGAGGCCGCGCGCCTCGATCATCGCCCGCAGGCCCCGAGCGTCGGCGGCGAGCAGGACGAGGCGGTGCGCGCCGCCCATCCTGGCGAAGGCATCGAGCAGCAAGTCATGCCGCTTCTGTTCCGAGAACCGGCCGACATGAATCACGTAGGGTCGTTGCGGCAGGGCGGCGGGTGCCTGCGCCAGCATCCTCATGGCGGCAAAATCGAACGGGTTGGGAATCACCTCGATGCGCGAGCGCGCGATGCCGATGCCGGCGCGCAGGTCTTGGCCCACCCCTTCGGACACTGCGATCAGCGCCCGCCCGCCGTACATCCTCCGGTAACGCGCGATCCGTCTGGCCGCCTTCGCTGAATCACTCGACGCAAGGCGGGCAACCTCGGCCGAAAGAGTGTTCGCGATCCTGCACCAGTGCACCGGCGTGCCCGCGAGTATCGCGACCTCGTCGGCGAAAGGCAGCGTCGAGACGAGCAGGTGAAACGGCGCCTCACCCGCGAGCTGCGCGAGCAGGCGCGCGAGATTGCGCGCGGCAAGCCGCTTCCCCAGCCAACCCTTGGGGGCTTTCTGTCCTTGCCGGGTAAGCGCGTGAAAACCGGTCCCGGCGGGCACGGCGTGGACCACGACATGCTCCAGCGCGACGATGTCGGAGCGGTGACCGCGCTCGGCCAGTCCGGCGGCGATGTTCAGCATTGCCTTCTCCGCGCCGCCGCCGGCGAGGTTGGTAACGATGAAGCCGATCCTCATGGCGCGCGCGGATGCTCGCGCAATGCGCGCTCCACCGCCGCAAACACGGCCTCCACGGTGATCTCCGCCATTGGCGTTTCCACGGCGCAACCATGCGGGCGAGGGTGATCCACCGGATAGAAACAGGGATGCTCGAGCGCGCCGATGAGCCGGCTGGGCGAATAGCAGTGGTAGATGCCCACCAGGGGAATGTCGAAACAGCTCATCATGTGCGTGGGTCCGGTATCCACGCCGACGCAAAGTTGCGTCCGGCTCATCAACGCCGCAGTCTGCCTGAGGCTGAGTTCGCCCGCGAGGACCGTGCTTGCGGGGCCCAGCTGACCCGCGAGCCAGCCGGTGCGCGTCCTGTCGTCGGGGCCGCCGAATATCAGGAAGTGCGCCCACTGCCAGCGTGCCCGCACACGCCGCGCGAGATCGAGAAAATGCGCCGCGGGCCAGTCACGGTAAGCCTTGGTCGGGAAACTTGCCACCTGCAAGCCGATCCACGGCCCGCGCGCGCCGGCATCGATTGCGCGCAAGCGCTCTTCGGCCCACGCCGTTTCCGCTTGCGTCACCCGCCAGGCGAGACGGTAACCGGCATGCGGCACACCCACTGCGTCGGTCAGCAGCAGTGCCAGCCGCACCGAGTGGGCCGCCTGGAAGGCGGGCACTTCGACCGCGCGGAACAATCGCCGGTTAAGCGCCTCGTCACGCTGACGGAATGCGACCACTTGCCGCGCCACGCGCAGCGCGTACTTCACCAGGGGCAGATCGAATCCGTAGACCAGCGCAAGGTCATGCCGCGGCGGGGGTAGCCAGCCGTGCAAGCGCGCGGAGAGCTTGGAAATGCCTTTCGCGGTGGCGATCCAGGGCAGGTGCTCGAGCACCTCGACTCGCTTCGGGTGGCCGAGCACCGTGATTCGCGCCTCCGGCCAAGCGCGAACGAGAGCGCGCAGCGCCGGCGTGGCGAGCAAGGTATCGCCGATGCGGCACACATTGACAACCAGGATGCTGCGCGGCGCCGGGCTGAGGGTCGCCTCAGCCAAGGTCGTCCCGGCGGAAGATATGGTTGCGTCCTTCCAGGTGCGCAAGCCGGAATCCGGCGGCGCGAACTACCGCGACCACGCTGTCGGTCTGCGCCTGTTTGTACTCCGTGACGCCATGATGAAATTCCACCAGCAGCTGCCGGCATCTGGCGAGCATGCCGCGCCCGGCGAGGTCCGGCAGCACTTCGTATTCAGCGCCCTCGATGTCGAGCTTGAGAATGTCGCAATCGCGGCGGCCGGCGTCGGCGAGCACCTGGGCCAGATCGATCGTCGTCACCGGGCGCGATGCGCCGCCTTCAACATAGGCGTGGCTGCGAATCAGGCTGCCGGAGACGCCATCCGCGCCGCTGGGTAGTTGCTCCCTCGGACGAGGCAAGTGAAATGAAAGCGTCCGGCCCGGCGAGGTCCAGAAGGCGCGCTCGAGCAGATGCATGCCGGGCGGGCAATGCGCCCTGCACCAGGCAAGGCTCTCCGGGTTGGGATCGATGCCGATGACCGTGCCGCCGAAACGCGACAGAAACGCGGCATCGAAAGTGATGTCCTGTCCCAGCCCGCAGTCCACCAACAGAGGATCGGCGCGCACCAGAGTACGATCGAGCCACCAACCGCCGTACTTGCTGCCGAGCCGGAGGTAGCCGGCCGGCAAACGCCACTCGCGCCAGCGCCGGCCGAGGCTGCGCTCGAGTCGTTGCCGGTGCAGCCGCCAGCCGCTGGGCCGCTCCGGCTGCCGCGCATTCGCTTCGGACACGTTCTAGCCCCCGGGCTTCATACATGGAACTCGGCACGCAGGTATCATTTCCCTCATCGTCATGAATCTGGTCATGCTTGCGGCATGGTGCGGCGCGCATTTTCCTGCGACGACACTATTCTCGCATACGGTCGCGCGGTGAAAATACTTGTCGTCCGGCGCGACAACATCGGCGATCTCATCTGCACCACGCCCTTGCTGGCAGCCTTGCGACGGCGCCACCCCGAGGCCTGGATCGGGGCCTTGGTGAACAGCTACAACGCGCCGGTCCTAGACCGCAATCCGGATCTCGACGCCGTCTTTGCCTATCAAAAGCTGAAACACCTCGAGCCCGGAGAATCCGCGCTCGCCGCACTGGGAAGGCGGGCCGGGATGCTCTGGCGGCTGCGGCAGATGAGGCTCGACGTCGTCGTACTCGCAACACCCGGGCTCCCCGCGCGAGGATTGGGCCTTGCGCGCTGGCTCAAACCGCGGAGGATCGCCGGCTTCGACGACGGCGGTGCGCGGACTGTGGCACTGGATCTGCGCGTCGCGCTCTCGTCTCTGGACGCACGGCACGAGGTCGAACAGGTTTTTGCGTTGGCGAAATTGTTCGACGTCGAAGGCGGCGCGCCCGCGCTCGTGCTGGTCCCCGATCCGCGCGAGGCGGAAGCCGCGCGCGCGCTTTTCGCCGCGCGTCCGGGCCGCAGGATCGCGGTGCACATCAGCGCCCGCCGCCGCGCGCAACGCTGGCCCGCGAAGTGTTTCGCGGAATTGATCCGCAGGCTTGCCTCGGACCACGGGGCCCAGGCAATGCTGCTCTGGTCCCCGGGTCCGGCGGATCATCCGCAGCACCCGGGCGACGACCAGAAGGCGGCCGAAGTGTTGAACGCGATCGGCTCCGATCGCGCAATGATTCCGATGGTGATTCCTCATCCGACCGCCAAGCTTTCCAGCCTGCTCGGCGCGCTGGCGGCATGCGACGAGGTGATCTGCAGCGACGGCGGCGCGATGCACCTCGCCGCCGCTCTGGGCAAGCCGATCGTGGCGCTGTTCGGCGACTCGCCGGTCGAGCGCTGGCGGCCCTGGGGCGTCCGGCACCGGATTGTGCGCCCGGAATCGCGCGACGTCGCCGATGTGCCGGTCGCGGCGGTTCTCGCGGCCTATGCGGAAATTGCTTCGGCTGCCGGCCCGCGAGTTTCATGAGTAACTGGTCGATGGGTGCCCGAAAGACCTGGCTCAAGGCATTGCTGCGCTCTCGCAGCCCGGCTTTTGCGTCGGCGCTGGCGTATCCGCGGCGCAGATCCGGCAGCGGCGCGATCACGGTCAACGGGCACCCCTACCGCTACCGGCATGGCACCAGCGACGCCTTCGTCCTTTACGAATGCGTGCTGCGTGGACGCAAGGCGGCCTATTTCTCGAAGAATCTGCCATCGCAGGACGAAGTCCAGACCATCGTCGATGTCGGCGCGAACGTGGGCGCCTCGGCGCTGTTCTGGAGGGCGCGCTATCCGGGGGCGCGCCTGCTGTGTTTTGAGCCGGTGGCGGAAAATTTCGCGCTCTTGTCGCAGAACCTCGCGGGCTATGCATCGACCGAGTGTCATAACGAGGGCCTTGGCAGCGCGGACGCGCAGCTCGAGCTGATCGCCTCGCCCGGCGCCGGAAACGAAGGCGGCTGGTCGCTCTATCAACGCGGCCAAAAGGGCGGCGAGGCCCGACAGCGCGTCACGATCCGGCGCAGCGGCGCGCGCCTGGCTGAACTCGGCGTGCGCTCCATCGACATCCTGAAAATCGACACCGAGGGGCACGAGCGCGAAATCCTTGTCGGCTTGGAACCCGAGATGCTGGAGAGGACCAGGTACATCACCGGCGAGTTGCACGGCGAGAGGGACTTCGAACTGCTCGACTGGCTCGAGCAACGCGGCTACCGGGTCGGCTGCCGCAAGTCTGCACGCAACGCACTATTCAATTTCGAGGCGCTGCGGGCAGCGCAAAAAGATTGGCGATGCTGAGGCCTTCGAACAGCCCGCTGGCCTGAACGTAATCCTCCATGGCTGCCTCCACAATGCCGCCGGGACAGACAATGCCGACCAACTCGTAACCGGAACCAGCGAGAAGATCGCCGATGATGCGCCTCTTCTCGGGCGGCTCGTGGCCGGTTTCGAAGAGCAGCGCGGGGCGCAGTTGCGTGAGCGTGCGCGTCGCGCCCTGCAGCACTTCAGCCTCGATACCCTCGACGTCGATCTTGATCAAGGCAGCGGCTTTCAAGGCCTCGGCGACGACGACGTCGAGCGTGGTCACTGTGACGCGGTTCCCCGAGAACGTGCGTTTCGCGTCGTCTGGCATGCGGCCCAATCGCGACCCGCCGCTGTTCTCGTTCTCCACCGAAAAATCCGCTTCCCCCGCGTGGTTCGACAATGCAACGTCGAACACCCGGATCTGATCGAAGCGGTTCACCCACGCGCTTTTGCGCAGCGCTCCGGCCATGCGCGGCACCGGTTCGAAAGCCAGCACACGGCCGGCCGGGCCGACCCGCTTCGCCGCCGGCAGGGTCCAGTCGCCGATATTGGCGCCCACATCGATGAACGTGTCCCCGTCAGCCAGAAGCGTCTTCAGCAGCAAGGGCGGCGCTGACGGCTTGAGCAGCTTGTAGCCCGCCATGACATCGACAGGCGCTGGCACGTAGGTCAGGTAGTCGGCATCCTCACCCGGCAGGATATACGATGGCTTCCATTCCCGATGCGTGAGTTTCCTGATTTCGTTTCTCAGGAAAGCCAGCCGGAGCCAGAGCGGTTCGGCGCCAGCGCGCCTCCCCCGGTAGCGGCGCAGCCAGGCCTGATCGGCGAGCAGCTTGGCGAACTGCCGGATACTCAAGCTCATCTGATTTTCCCGGTCGCAAGAGCGTCAATCACGGCGCGGACCGTGGCACCTCGAAGGCATTCGATGAACTTGTCTGACGCAGCGCATAGCCCAGCAACATGCCGGCGATTGCCCAGAACAGGAGCGCACCGTCGCGCACGAAGAAATCGTTGGCCATGTTGCGCGCGAACACGCCGAGAACCATGACCGCGCCCGCCAGCCCGGCGCGGTTCTCCAGGCGCCTGCCGGCAAGCGCGAGGCGCCAAAACCGCCAGCCGATTGCCGCGAACAGGACAAGCACTGCAATCATGCCGGGTACGCCCGCGCTGATGCCGTAGTTGAGCACCAGATTGTGCGCGTGCCAGAGCAGCGAGTTCTCCGCGGGGATCAGGTCCGGGTATGCCTTGGCCATTGCGCGCCGCCCGAATCCAGCACCGGTCAGCGGATGCTCGGCGATGCGTTGTGTAACTTCCTTCCAGAGGCGCGGCCGCAAGTCCTTGTGCATGGCCGAGGGCGAATCCGAATCGCCGTTTGTGCGAAACCGTTCGCTGGCGAAGAGTCCTCCAACAAGCAGCACGAGCAGCAGCAAACTCGTCCACGCGATGCGCGACCATTGCAAAGGGTTGTCAGCAGTTCGCCAGAGCCACACGCTGAAAAACGCGGCCTGCAACGCAATCGTGGGCCAGAGAACACGCTGCCCCGAGAGCAAGACAACCGCGAGGAAAAACAACCCCGCCAGGATCACCCACCTGCCCGCATGCCGTGGGCTCCACAACACGAGAGCCAAGACCAGGACCGGGGCGACCGTGACCAGATAGGCGCTGATCGTTCCGGCTCCGCCGTAAAAGACGCCGGGCCGCCACTGTCCCGTCCACGCGTATCCGGCAACTACGGAGACCGAGATGACGGCAAAACCGCCCAGCAGTGCCAGACCGGCAAGCCGCAACCTGCCCTCATCCCGCGTCCAAGCGAAGAAAGCAATGCCTGCCATGAGTGAGTAGCCGACCTCGTTCTTGATCTCGCGCAGGCTGTAGGCAGGATCGACCGCATAGACAAGCGAGGCCAGCGCCGCGCCCGCCCAAAGAGCTATTGCCCACCGGCAGGGGACGGGCGGCGGGGCGAGCGAGCGCCAGGAGAAAGCGGCGATCAGAAGCATCGCCACGAGACACATCAATCGTAGCGCCACGGTGCCCGGAAAAGGCAGAATGAACAGCAAGGCGACGAATGGCAACGTCAGCAGCACCGATTTGATGATGCCCAAGTCAGGCCGCAGACGTTGCAGGCGCATCAATCCGCTTTCGAGTTGGCGGGTTGGCCGGCGCGCTTGCGGAACAAATACTCGTCGTTGCCTGAACCGAACAAACCGGACCGCCGGCGCGAGTTTTGTTTGGCCAAGTCGAACCCCATCGGCCGCAGTATGCCCGACAGTTCATCGGGCGAAATCGACTCGTACGGGTAACCGCCGATCCAGTCGCGCACGTCGTGATAGAAATCCATGCCGCGCTTTGCATTTCGATAGCCGGCGATGTGCGACGCAAGGCGCCTGCCGCGCAGCAGCAGGTACAGGGCGAACAGCCGAATATAAATTCTTTCGGCCCTAGCCTGTTGTGCGGGCGTGGCATTGACGTACCAGCGCTTGACGCGCGTCCACGCCTTGCAGTAGCGCGTTTTTCCGTACAGCGCTACTGCCAGAAGCCCCCCGGGCCCGACGTGTTCGGCGGCGATCCGGATCGCCCGGTTCATGTCGCCGGTGTGATGCAGGACGCCCCATGAATAGACGATATCGAACTCGCCGAGCCGCATCTCCGGGAGATCGAACACGCTCGCCGTCGTTACCAACCTGTTGGAGTCCGTCCAGTACCTGTCAAACACGGATTGCGCCGTGGACACCGAAACTGGGTCGATGTCGATCGCCGCGATCTTGCTCGCCCCCAACCGCAGCGCCACCAGGGAATGAAGTCCGGAGCCACATCCAATATCGAGGAAAGTCCGGCCCGCCAGGTCGCGACTTCCGAGCAGAGACGCGAGCCGGTCCTCGGCTGCCGCCAGGCGCCCTTCGTCTACGAGATGGGCGAAGCTCTCCCAGTTCTTGCCGAATTCGAACCGGGCTTGCTTCAATTCAACTCCCGCAGCCCGACTTCCCGCTCACCCGCGACATCGCCGTAGATCGCTTCCATCCGGTCGAGCATGCGCTCGTAGGAGTAACCCTCGACGCAGTGCTTGCGCGCGGCTTCGCCCAGCTCGCGGCGCAGGCCTTGGTCGCCCGCCAGGCGCTCGATCGCCGCGGCGAGCGCCGCGGCGTCGCGCGGCGGCACCAGCAGCGCGGTGCGCTCGTGCTCGGCGAGTTCGGGGATGCCGCCGATGGGCGTGGTGACGCAGGGCAGTTCCACCAGCATCGCCTGCACCAGCGCCTGCGGCACGCCCTCGTTGGCATACGAAGGCAGCGCGAAGACATCCAGCGCGCGCAGCCACGGCAGCACGTCTGCCTGCTGTCCCGGCATGCGCACGCGGCCGCACAGCCCGAGTTGCTCGACCTTCTTCTCCAGCGCCTCGCGCTGCGGGCCGTCACCGACGATGACCAGCTCGATACTTGCAGGAAGACGCGTCATGGCTTCCAGCAGCAATGCATGGCCTTTCCAGCTGCGCAGCGTGGCGACGATGCCGACCAGCGTCCGCTCCTGCGGCAGGCCGAACTTAGCGCGCGCCGCCTTGCGCTCGCCGGGCCGGAAGCGCCCGGCGTCGATGCCGGTGGGCACCGATTCAATGCGCGAGGCGCGAAAGCCGTTGCGTTCGACGAGCTGCGCCTTGAGCGCCTCGCCGGTGGTGACCACGCGCGCGGCGGCGCGCATGTAGAGCCAGCGCGACAGCGGCCCGCGCGGCACCGGCGCCGAAATATGGCGCGTGCGCACCAGCCGCGCCGTGCGCCCGAGCGCGAGCAGCGCGAGCGCGGCGAGCCAGGAGTCGGTCGAGCTGTGCGTGTTGACGATATCGATCCTGTGGGCGCCGAACCACTGGTGCAGCGCGCCCAGGCCGGCCGGCCGCTTGCGGTCGATCGGCAGCGCGACCGCCGGCACGCCCCAGTTCGAGCTTTCAGCGCGGATGCGCGCCTGCGGCGGGCACAGCAGTTTCACGTCATGGCCGCGCCGGATCATGCCCTGCGCCTCCGACAGCACTCGCATCTCCTGCCCGCCCCAGCCGAGCGATGACTCGGTGTGGACGATCTGCAGCGGCCTCATGCTGCTGCAGCTTCAGTGGCGATTTGAATCCGGTACAGCTTTTCATAAACACCGCCACGCGCGAGCAACTCCGCGTGCGTTCCGGACTCCACGATCTGGCCGAGCTCAAGCACCAGGATGCGGTCGGCGCGCTCGATGGTGGTCAATCGGTGCGCGATGACGAGGGTGCTGCGCCCGCGCATCAGCGTTTCCAGAGCTGCCTGCACCAGGCGCTCGGATTCGGTATCCAGCGCCGAGGTCGCCTCGTCGAGGATCAGCACCGGCGCATTCTTCAGCAGTGCCCGCGCGATCGCCAGGCGCTGGCGCTGGCCGCCCGACAGGCGCATGCCGTTCTCGCCGATCGGCGTGTCCAGGCCCTGCGGTGTGGCGCGGATGAACTCCATCGCATGCGCCGCTTCGGCCGCACGGACCACCTCCTGCTCGCTCGCCGCGCCCATGCGGCCGTAGGCGATATTGGCGCGGATACTGTCGTTGAACAGCACCACGTCCTGCGAAACCAGCGCCAAGTTGGCGCGCAGGCTTTCCAGTTGCAGGGCTTGGATGTCCTCGCCATCGAGCAGGATGCGGCCGGCGTCTGGCGCATAGAAGCGCGGCAGCAGGTTGACGAGCGTGGTCTTGCCGCCGCCCGAGCCGCCCACCAGCGCCACGGTTTCGCCCGGGCGGACCGCGAAACTCACCGAGCGCAACGCCGGTTCGGTGCGCGTCGGATAGGTCAGGCCCACGCCCTGGAACTCGATCTCGCCGCGGGCGCGCGCGAGCTGCCTGGTGCCCCCATCCTGCTCCACCGGCGTGTCGATCAGCTCGAACACGCTTTCGGCGGCGGCAAGGCCGCGCTGCAACGGGGCGTTGATTTCGGTCAGGTGCTTCAGCGGCGCGAGCAGCATCAGCATCGCGGTCATGAACGAAGCGAACTCGCCGATCGTGGCGCGCGCCGCGAGCGACTCCTCCAGCGCGATGTAAACGATGATCGCGAGCGCGGTCGCGGCCAGCGCGTGCGTCACCGGCGTGGTGAGCGCCGCGGGCACGGTCTGGCGCATGTTGAAGCCGCGCAGGCGCTGGTTGGCGCGCTCGAAGCGCCGCGCTTCGTATTCCTGCCCGCCGAAGACCTTGACCACCTTGTGGCACTCGATGGTTTCCTCGAGCACGTGCGCGAGGTCGCCCATCGCATGCTGCGCCTCGCGCGCCATGCTGCGCAGGCGCCCGGACAGCAGCCGCACGAACAGCGCAATCGGCGGGCCCACCGCGAGCGCGATCAGGGTCAGCTTCCAGTTCAGGTAGAGCAGCCAGCCGAGCAGGCCGATCACGCGGATCGAATCCTGCACCGCGACGGTCAGTACGGTGGTCGCCGCGGAGGTGACGCCACCGACGTCGTAGGCGACCTTCGAGAGCACCGCGCCGGAGCTGTGGTCGTCGAAAAACCGCGCCGGCAGTCGCACCAGCCGCGCGAACATCGCCGCGCGCAGATCGAGCACCACGCGGTTGCCGACCCAGGCGAGGAAGTACGCGGAACTGAACGTCAGGATGCCGCGCACGAGAAAGATGCCGACAATCGCGGCGGCGAACGCGAGCGGCGGCAGCGCGAGTTGCCGGTCGGCGCCGAAACCGCGGTCCAGCAGCGGCTGGATCAGCGCGGGAAACAGCGGCTCGGTCGCGGCGGCGGCCACCATGCCGAGCACCGCCAGGCCGAATACCTTCGCGTAGGGCCGGACGTAGGAAAGCAGCCTGAAGTAAAGGCGGCGGTCGCGCGTTGCGCTCATGTCAGGGTCGCGTAAAGCTCCGTCAGCTTGCGGGCCATCTCATCGATTCCGTAGTCTTCAGCCGCGCTGCGCGCTGCATTACCCCGGACTCGCGCGGCCTCGCGCATCAACTCCGCCAGCCCTTCGACATCGCCGGGCTCGCAGATCCAGCCGCTCTCGCCATGCCTCACGATTTCGACGGCGCCGCTGCGCCGGCCGACGATCGAAGGCAGGCCCATCGCCAGCGCTTCCAGCGCGGTGTTCGGGAACGGGTCGTAGCGCGTCGGCAGGATAAAGCAATCCGCCGCCGCGTAGAGCGGCCGCAGGTCCTCGCGTCCGCCGAGCAGCCGCACCCGGCCGGCGACGCCCGCCGCCGCGGCCTGCGCAGCAAAGCGCGCTGCGTCGCGGTCGCGCCCGGCCACCAGCAAGCGAAACGCGGGCTCGCCGCACGCGGCGAGCGCATTGATCGCGGCATCCAGCCCCTTGCGCCAGAAACCAGAGCCCGCGAAAAGAAACAAGACGTCGTTTTCCCCCGCACCCAGTTCCGAGCGCGCCGCGGCGCGCAGCGCGGCGCGGTGGCGCGGGTGGTAGTGTTCGAGATCCACGCCGTTGTGAATCAGGTGCAGCTTGTCCGGCGTGACGCCGAAGCGGCGCCGGATTTCGTCGCGCACCATTGCCGAATTGCAAACCACCGCGCGCAAGGCGGGATGCCCGAACATGCGGCGCTCGGCGCCGCAGACGTAGCGGTGGTACGGATTGAGCGCGATGCCGAGCCGCTCCACAGACCCGGTTGCGGACCCGGCGGCGGCGCGCCGGATGTCCAGCCATTCGGCGTGCACGCCGTCGCCCGCGCGGTAGACGTCGCAACCGGCGATGCGCTCGTGCGACTGGACCAGATCGAAGCCGCCGGTTTCCCAAGCCGCGCGCGCCGCGCGCGCGAACGACGCGTCGCGCCAGGAATTGCCAATGTAAAATGGATCGACGGCGAGGCAGCGCCGGGTGCCCCAGCCCGCCGCGCTGCGCGAAATCAAGGTCGATTCCGCGCCCGCACGCTCGAGCGCCGGCAGCGCGCGCTCGACGAAACGCTCGGCCCCGCCATAGGGGGTATAGCGCTGGCGCACGATGGCGACGCGCATGCGCTCCGGCGCGACACGCACGGCGCTCAGCGCTCCCTTGCCAGCAGTTCCTGCACCGCCGCGTAGACCTCGTCCACGCCGAGCGTGGTGAGGCATTCGCTGATCTTGCCGCCGCCGCAGCCGTCGTTGCCGCAAGGGCGGCAAGGGTGGTCGCTCGCGACGATGCGGTGCGCCACGCGCCAGGGCCGCCATTCCTGCTCGCCGCTCGGGCCGAACAGGGCAACGGCCGGCGTGCCCATCGCGGCGGCCAAATGCATCGGCATCGAGTCCACGCCGACGAACAGTCGCGCCTTCGCCGTCAACGCGCCCAGTTCTCTGATGGAGAGTTTTCCCGCCAGATTCACGGGGCTTGATTTTATTTTCGAGAGTATTTTCTCTATCAGAGACATTTCAGCCGGCTCAGGCGCAGCGGTGAGAACTACGCGATGCGCCGCGGACAGGCGATCGATGAGCTCTGCGTTGCGTTCCACGGGCCAGCACTTGAAGCTCCAGCGCGACGCCGGGTGAATGTGGATGTAGCCGGACCGAGGGGCAGAAGCGGCGAGCCCCGCCGCCGCGAGCAGCGACGCGACGCTCGCCTGCGCCGCCGCGCCCGGCACGAACTGCAGGTGGCGTTCCTCCATCGTCGGCTGCAAGCCGATGCGGCGCAGCGCGTCGAGGTTGGCCTCCACCTTGTGGCGGCGGCCATTGCGTGCCAGCGGATAGAGGTGCGTGAAGCTTCTCCTCCAGAAGGCGCCCCGGCCCGGCACCACCGGGGCGACGCTGTAGCGCGCGCCGAGCGCGCGCGCGAGCCACGCGCCGCGCGGCTGCTCCGAAAGATGCACGATCAGGTCGGTGCCCCTGGCGCGCAGCGCGCCGTAGAGCCGTTTTTCCAACGCAATTCTGGAAAGAAAACCCTCCTCCTTCCAGTTGCGGCCCACGACATGCAACTGGGCGAGCGCCGGGTGGCCCTCGAGCATCGGCGCCGTGTCGTCGTAGACCAGCGCATCGATCTCGACGCGCGGCGCCTGCGCCTTCAACGCACGCAGGACCGGCGTGGCAAGCAGCACGTCGCCGTGATGGCGCAGCACGATCACCAGCGCGCGCGCGATCTCCCCGAGCGGAACCGCGTCCTTCAGCATGCCGCCGAAGATAGCACGTCAGCATAGACGAATCCGTCGCGCTCGGAGATCTCGCCGACGCGTGCCGCGATCGGCGCGTGCAACATGGGGCCCGCGAACGCGAACGTGTGAAACTCGCCGCGTTCGCCGCAGGCGTCCACGCCTTCGGGGATGCGGCGAACAAAGTCCGCATCGAACAGCATCCCGGCCCATTCGCGCGGCGCCTGCCGCGGGTCGACGCAGGTGATCCAGGCGCGCAGGCCGCTCGCGGTCATCTCCTCCGCGAGCGAACGCGTAGGCAGTCCCCAGAGCGGAAAGAGGAGCTCGACGCCGCTGCTCGCGAACTGCCGCTCGCGGTAGCGACGGATGTCCTGCAGAAACAAATCGCCGAACGCCACGTGCGTGATGCCTTCCCGCTTCGCCTGCGTGATGAACGCCGCGATCGCCGCTTCGTAAACGGCGTTCGGGCAGGGGCGCGGGATCGGTATCTTGTGCAGCGCGAGCCCAAGTGCCGCCGCCTGTGCGTCGAGCAGCTCCGGGCGCACATCGTGCACCGCGACTCGGCCGGAGTCCTGGGCCACGGTCGTGAACAGGCCGGCGATATCCACGTCGCCGGATTGACGCAGCACATGCAGCGTCCAGGCACTGTCCTTGCCGCTCGACCAGGCAAGCAGCGCGCGCTTACGCGGTGGCGACGCGTGCATCGGCCCACGCCCTGACAATCGCGTGAATCCGTTTCACCCCATCGGTGAGCGCCGCCGGCCCGGGCTGCAGGATTTCCGCCGATTTGATCTCGAAGAGCTGGTCGTCGCGCACCGCTGGAACATCAGACCAACCCGGCCGTGCGCGCAGCTTCTCCGGCCGGAACTTCTTGCCGCACCATGAGCCAAGAATGACTTGGGGGGCGCGCCGCACGACTTCGCCGGCATCGGCGATGATGCGCCCGCGCGCGTCCTGCGATCGGGCCAACTCCGGGAAAATGTCGTCTCCACCCGCGATGCCGATCAATTCCGACACCCAGCGGATGCCGCTGATCATCGGTTCGTCCCATTCCTCGAAGTAGACGCGCGGCCGCTTTCCAAGACGACTCGCGCGCGTCCGGATCGTTTCCAGGCCGGATTCCAGCTCCGAAACCAGTTTCGCGGCGCGATCGACCGCGCCAACTAGAGCGCCGAGCGTCTGAATCATGTCAAGGATCTCGGCCACCGAACGCTGGTTGAACACGAGCACGTTGAGGCCGCGCTTGATCAGATCGCGGGCGATGTCCGCCTGGATGTCGGAAAAACCGATCACCAGGTCTGGCTGGAGCGCGACAATGCGCTCGGAATTCGCGGAGGAAAAGGCCGAAACCCTGGGCTTCTCGCGCCGCGCCCGCGGCGGTCGCACGGTATATCCCGAGATCCCTACGATGCGGCGTTCCTCGCCGAGAAGGTAGAGCGTCTCCGTCGTCTCTTCAGTGAGGCAGACGATGCGCTCGGGAAGCTTCACCGTTCAGGCCGCGCGCGCCGCGGTCATGCCCTTTGCGATCGCGGCCCGGCGTAGGTCACAAACACCTGTAGACCTGCCGCGAGGGCAATGTAGGCCACCGCGGCCGAGGCGTACGGCGGGAAGTACTTGGCGACCCTGGAGGCATACTCGGTCCAACTCATCGCCGGGAAATATCCGGACAGGAGGTAGAAACTCGCGTTGGAGATCAGGAAGGCAACCGACACGCCCAGCAGGACCGCGCCGAAAAACGGCGCCAGGGTCCGCCATGCCATGCAATGCCGGCGCGCGTACCAGACGCCGCCAAACCAGAGGCTGGCATAGGTCGGGATGAGGAAGGCGTAGGCCGGCGTGACGCACCAGTCGCTCACTCCGCCGAGAGCGATCGCGAGATAGTCGATCAGCGCCGCTTCCGCCAAGTACAGACCAAACAGCGCAGACCGCCGCAGATAGAAGCCAGCGAGGAAAAACACTGCCAGCGATGCGTCCGGAAGATGGGTTGCCGAACCGAAGTGGTGGAACCGGGTCGCAACCATGAGCAGCGCGAGCAACAGCGCGATGGTTGTTGGTCCGCTACGGGCGATGGTCAGGTTCATTGTTCAACTCCGCAAAATTGCAATATCAGTCCGAGGTCCAGGTGCTCCTCGATGCTGTCGGCAAGCCGATCGAGGCTGGCTTCACGGGCCAGATTCAAGTCTACAACCGTTGCACCGCGCAGGCCTGCCCACCCGAGGATCGATGCGCAGGCGCGCGGATCGTCGAACAGCCCGTGAACATAGGTGGCGAGGATTTGTCCGTCAGCCGACTGCGCGCCTTCGGGCGCGCCGCCGAGGCGGGTTGCGGGGCGATCGAGCGCAGGCCCGCGCGTCAACCCCATGTGAATCTCGTACCCACGCACCGGCGCCTCTTGCACCGTACCTGGAAACACCACGCCCTCGACGTTGCGCCTGAGCTTGCGAGAGGACAGCTCCGTTTCCAATTCGAGCACCCCGAGACCCGTACTTTCCCCGGGCGCGCCTTCGATGCCTCCGGGGTCGCGAATCACGCGTCCGAGCATCTGCATTCCGCCGCACAGGCCGACGATTTTTCCGCCATAGCGCAGATGTCGCAGGATGGACTCGCGCCATCCCTGGTCTTCCAGGAACTTGAGATCGGCGCGCACGTTCTTGCTTCCAGGTAGCACGATCAGATCGGTGGCGGGCAAGGGCTCTCCCGGGCCGACAAAGCGCACTTCCAGGCCCGGTTGCAGGCGCAGCGCGTCCAGATCGGTGTGGTTGCTGATGCGCGGATACACAGGCACCACGACCCGGAATGCTTCGTGCGCTCGGAAGATGCTGGATTCCGGAAGCGCGTCCTCGGCATCCAGCGTCAAACCATGCAGATAGGGCAGGATTCCGAGAACCGGCTTGCCGGATGTGGATTCGAGCCAATCGAGGCCGGATTTCAGCAGCGCGCGCTCGCCGCGAAACCGGTT
>Ga0247727_10004652_pt1 | contig 28875 bp, 29 predicted proteins | sample WisWelCaveWW1625_FD_202498 | JGI IMG/M metagenome (GOLD analysis project Ga0247727, IMG submission 202498) | Biofilm microbial communities from Wishing Well Cave, Virginia, United States - WW16-25 | ecosystem: Environmental > Aquatic > Deep subsurface > Groundwater > Cave microbial mat | place...
GAAAAGAAACCGGCAATTCAACATGTGCAGGGCCCAACCGATGCCTATGCAACTGCAGATCCGAGAAGAAGATGCCCTGACCTTACCAAAATAAAGACTAAATTGGGATATGAAACAACTGTTGATCTGAAAGCAGGAATCAAAAGATTCGTGCAGTGGGTTGAAGAGACCGATTATAAAAAGACTATTTCTTGAATGCAGTTAAACAAACATTTATTGTTTCCTGCCTAAGACGAAATAAACGAAGCTAAAGCTTCGTATGACGGGAATTTTCATGAGCGGAGCATCAATAGCCGCCAGTGTTCTTGGAAACGCGTAAGGAATATGATTAAAGGAAGGGATTATATCTGGGTAGGCAAAAGGAAATGCTGTTAGTCCATAATATTTCGTTTTCTCAACACTAAATTTTTCTTTTTTTAATAGTTCCATGAATTCCTTATGCGTAAACGATCGGTGCGTCCCTGAAAAATGATCCATCTTTTTGTAGAGCAGCTTTCGCATTGATTTTACAACGATATTGCTGACCGGTTCTGTAATGATCAGTTCTCCCCCTTTAGCAAGAATCCGATGCATTTCTTGTAATCCTTTGCTTGGATCAGGTAGATGGTGCAATGAGCCTCTGCATATTATCAGATCAAAAAGACCATCCTTAAAATCCAGCTGCTCCCCATCCTGCTGGGAAACGTTGAAATTTTTGTCAGATCCAAATCTTTGTTTTCCTGCCTCAAGCATCCTTTCCGAGAGATCAATACCATCATACTCTGCATTTGGATAACGTTTTTTTATGTGGGGATACAAAAGGCAGTTGCCGCAGCCATAATCAAGAATTTTTTTCGGTGTTATTCTGATCATATCGAGCATGGTTTTTATCCAGTCATCATGATAGTACCTCGAGAACTTGTTTTGGAATCTGATTTGCTCTATTTTATCTGCTATAACACTATCATGTAGTTCCAACTCTTCTTTTTTCTTTTTGCTCAATGTTTTTTTTGTAATTACCATGGGAACGCTATTTGGTAATTTCATACAGTTTTAGGGTGGGCAGTACTTATTTTTTCTATTTTTTGTATTGTCGACTGGAATTATGCAGCATGAGGTGCAGTCTCAATGTCATGAAAATCATAGATTTTCAGGACGCCAAAAACCGTGTTTTTTAGCGGGACGAAACCAATGACGCACTCTCAATGCAAATGGAGTTATTTTTCCATCAATAATTGTTTTTTTTCTCATTAAAAAATGATCGAAATACTGCCCGCCATATATACAGTTTTATAAAAATTAATTTGCTGGTTGTTTTCTCTGCAAATAAAGATATATCCCGATGAAAACAGGAATAAGGTAATTGATGAATGTATAGAGCACTGAAATAAGGAGTGCCTGCTCAAGCGCTAAGCCAAATCTGGCGAGCAAAAATACCGTTAGGGCGTCTCGAATCCCAATTCCTCCCAACGATAATGGGAATAGGCCTGAGAGCGCCATAAGAGGAATTAAGAAAATAAAAATGGAAAAGGAGATGTTGGCATCGATGGCTTCTGAGATGGTATAGGTTTGCCCAATAAGGATGAACCAGCTCAGAAGCGATATTCCCAGGATTAGTGCATAGTTTTTTTGGGGGATGAAAAATGGATCTATCCGCTTTTTGAATCTTTTTGCCAGCTTGAAAGCTATTTTGAAAAAAGGTTTGATAAATACAATAGAAACGATCAGTAAGCCGCAATAGGATACGAAAATAACCAAAACCAGCCAAGAAAATGACTCTCCAAAAAAGATTAGGACGCAGCCAAGAAGCAGGCAAAATAAAAGGATGGCGAAATCTGCGGTTTTTTCGAAGATAGCGATCAGAATGGCTCTAAAATAAGTTATTTTGCTTTGTTCTTTAAGAAATTTTATTTTTATGGCCTCCCCAAACCTTGCCGGAGTCGCGTTCGCAAAGGCCAAAGAGACCGTATTCTGATAGAACGATTCTTTAAAGGATATCTGTGCTTTAAATGACCTTGCGAGATAGCGCCAGCGCAAAGCGCGCAGATACAGAAGGGCGAGCAGCAAGAAAACGCACATGATCAATAGCCACGGATTTGCATTTTTAAGAAAATCAAAAGTCTTTGTCCAATCAATATTTCTTGCTACAAAATACAGGATAATGATGCTAATGGCTAATTTTAGAAAGAGCATCAGCGCTTTATTATTCTGCACTCGTTTAACGATTGATCCGCTCATAGATGTAGACTTCATCGGTTCTTGCTTTGTCGCCTTGCACAAAAAAATCAGTGTAATCTTCGTTGATCGTCGCTACTAGACGGTATTTCTCTGGATGAGTTTGGATGTATTCTGCCGCTTCCTGGCTGAAATGATGTGCATCCTTGGTAAAATAGCGTGAGAAGATGAAATAATCTATATTGAAGTGATCTGCCGTGCTGTCTAAATCTTCTGAAAATGCATGCAATCCAAGTATCCTGTTATCAACTAGGTGATTAAGGACGGCAATGTAGCCAGGCTGGAGCATGATTGCCTTGTCTTTTGGTATATTCTTGTTTATGTAATCGGCCGTATTAGGCCCCATGGGCTCAATATGCACATTAAAAAGGAATGTATTGTTGAACATCCAAAAAAGGATCACTAAGAGTAGCAGGAATCCAAAAGAAAGCATTATTTTTTTTGTTTTTTGATCACTGAAATAATTTGATAATGAAACAATGCCATAAGCGATGAAATAAAAGAAAAATAGATAGGCCGTGTAATAATATCGCGGTCCAGTGAATCTACTCAGGATGGGAAAGATGAATAATAAGAAAAGCAAGAAGATATATAAGGAAAGATTTTGATGGATCTTTTTTTCTGAAAGTGCATTTTTTAGCAATGTGAAAAATCCAAAGACTGCTATAAGAAACAGCGGTAGATAGATTAGAAAGATATAAGCGACATGGTAGGGTTTTAGCAGATACTCTCGTGTTGTCAGATTAAGGCCTCGTGGCAGTGAAAAAGGCTCCATATTGAACATATATCCTAGCTGCGAGGCGTATCGTTTTAGGGATTGTATGGGACCCTCAAAGACGGCTTTTGGCAGCGAGCTATCCCATGTCGGAAATGATTGGGGTTGGATAAGATTGAACAGATTATAGTTGGATACATCGATTGGGACAGCAGATGCTCCGATAGGATAATAAGGATAATAGGGATTTGATGAGTACGCATGCGCCTTTATCCCAAGCCACATCCCAAAAAAGATCAGCACAACTAACGCGGGCATGATCGCCCATCCAAGATTTGGGAATTTGAATTTGAAGAGTAAAGGCTTTTCTTTGTTGAAAATCAGATAGGTTATCGCGAATGCGGGAATGAGAAATATCCCATGATCTGAAGTGAGCGCGGAAATGCCCCCTAAGATAGCTGCATAGACAAGATGTCTTCTTTTCTTTTCCCTTATCCCGATGAGATAGGAAAAAATCGCGCCAATGAGAAGCGCCATGACAAGAGATTCCCGAAGCGGCGAATATCCTGCATTGATCATGTTATTTGATAGTGTGAAGAATACAAGAGTGAAATAGGATAAGACAAAATTATTGCTCAGATACATGAGGAAAAAATAGAGTATCCAAAACAATGCTGCGGCTGTGACAAGGCTCACCAAAATAGAGCCATACACGTAGCTTCCGGTTATGAGTTTCATGAAATATATCACATAGGGATACAAAGGAGGATGCAGCACATAGAGTTGGTTGTTGTAGAGGGTATGGTTTGGAAAGTTGTCAGCGGTCTCTATGAATTTCATGTAATCTCCGCTAAGGAGCAGGAATTCCTCGCGGACAAACAATCTTAGAGTTAGAAATACCAGAAATAGCGCTATGAGGAGCAGCATCCTGTATTTTTTTTCATCTTCAAAGAACTTCATACCAATCCCTGTTTTTGCGGTAAGGGGTGTTTTTAAAGGTTTTCGTGCAAAGAAGATAATTTTCATTTGCAGATTTGAAGCTTTGTAGAAAACTGGCGTTACCACCTTTTTGCGAGCGTGCTCGTACTCATTCCAGAACAAGTGGAAGGGGAAGTCCCAGTGAGTTGTGAGCGAGTGAGAAAAAACGAGCTCACTCGCTGGCGGGGGGAGGGAACCGCTCTTTAACTATGCAATGCACCGAGCGAGCCCGGTGGCAACCTACAAAGTAGAAGTTTTCTACAAAGCTAGATTTGAGAAAGATTTAAATCCCCTCAATAAATCATCCAAGCCATGTCCTTGAAAAACAAGCGGATTTTGGTAACTGGCAGCGCAGGATTCATCGGAAGCCATCTTGTCGATAAGTGCTTAAAGGAAGGGGCAGAGCATGTAACTATTCTTGATAACTTTGTTTCTGGCAACAAAGAGAATATTGCGCATCTTAAGAATAATAAGAAAGTAACTTTACGGGAAGGCGATGTGCGTGATTTTGAATTGGTAAAAAAGCTGGTCAAGCAATCAGATATTATCTTCAATGAAGCGGCCTCAAAGATGGCGTTTTGCTATGATCGGCCGCGCTTTGATGTCGAAACGAATGTGATAGGCCCTTTTAACATAATTCAAGCGGCATTGGATACGAATGTGCGCATTGTGCACGCATCTACTGGGTCTGTTTTTGGATCATCAAACATCCCCATGGCTGAAAACCATCCAACCAATCCGGTGACACAATATGGCATCAGCAAGTTAGCAGGGGAAAAGTACATGCTGCTCTATGCAAAAACGCATGGCCTAAAAACCTCAGTGATACGATATTTTCACGTGTTTGGACCAAGGCAGGATTATTCTGGAAGGGTGGGAGTTGTTGGTATTTTCATAAAAAAAGCGATGGAAGGACAAAACCTGACAGTAATGAGCGGCGGCTCGCAAATTCGCTGCTTTACCTATGTAAGCGATGATGTTGACGCAACAATAATGCTTGCAAAAAAGAACAGCACGATAGGTCAGGATTACAACGTCGCATCAAAAACAAGGATAACCATTGAAGAGCTTGCTAAAAGAGTCATCCAACGATATGGCTCTAAAAAAAGCAAGATAGAATATGGGCTAAAAGCGCTGGGTGAAAACTATAAACCAATTCCAGATACCTCAAAAATCGAAAAACTAGGCTTTAGAGAAAAAGTGAGCCTCGAAAAAGGTCTTGATAAGACAAAAGAATGGATAGAAGAGCGCATGAGAGCATGAGCTATACTATTTCGTTAGTGGCACCTGCATACAATGAAGAAGGATTGATAGCAGAGTTTCTTGATAAGTCAATAAAAGCATTTCATAATCATAATCTTAAAGGAGAAATTCTCATTGTAAACGATGCGAGCACTGATAAAACAAAGGATATCCTTAATAAGTATGCACAAAAAAGTAAGCTTGTAAAAGTCATCCACAACCAAAAAAACCTGGGACTTACGGGAGCATCCTGGATTGGATTTCAAAGAGCATCTTCAGATATCATTGTTTTTTTGCCCTCAGACTTAGGATCGGATCCGCAAGAAGATATTCCGATTCTTCTTAAGCCATTTTCAGAAGGATATGACATGGTGGTTGGCTGGAAACAGGGAAAGAGGGAGAATTTTGTAAAGCAGGCAATATCTAGGTCATTTAATTGGTTTGCCAGGCTGATATTCCAAGTCTCCTATCATGATCTTGGCTGGATAAAAGCATTTAAAAAAGAAGTCATCCAAGAGATCAATTTAAGGAGTGATTGGCACCGCTATTTTACCATTTTTGCAGCAAAGCAAGGATTCAAGATAAAAGAAGTGAAAACCAATTACAGACCAAGAAAAGCAGGAAAATCAAAGTTTGGCGTTTTGGGACTTGTAAGGATTCCAGGAGCGTTCTTTGATATGATATCAGTTAAAATGATACTGTCTTTTTCAAAAAAACCGATGTTTGTATTTGGATTAGTTGGATCGCTTTTCATATTTATCGGAGCGATCGTTGGATTTTATCTGCTCGTACAGAAATTAGCGTATGGAGCAAGCCTTACTTCAAGGACTCCGCTTATTTTCTTGGCGACCATTCTGCTTTTATCGGGGATCCAGTTGTTCGCCGTCGGTTTTTTAGCAGAATTGATAGCCACTCTAAGAGAGGAAGTCAAACGAAAGTAAGGACAAATAAAGTGTTCATCCTTCTTCCACCACATAGAATATTCTTTACACTCCATAAAAAAGAACCATTCATATAATAAACAAACTATTAGACAATCCTTGGCTTTGGCAACGGCACTATGAACTTGCCCTTGAAGCCTTTGGCTTTTATCTTTGGAATCAATTCTTCAGCGATATGCCATGACAAAAGCAGCGCGTATTCTGGCTGGTCCCCATACAGCTTTGATTCTTCCAGGACGGGAATCAAGGTGCCTGGCATGTATTTGCCGATCTTATGCGAGCCTTTGATCTCGAGCACACAATCAATGATGCCATCATCCAAACCCACATAATTTACAAGCGTGCTTGCTCTCGATGGTGCGCTTATGCCATACACTCGCTGTCTTTTCTTTTTTATCTCTGATAGCATCGCATGCAGCGCAAGCTTTGAAAGCATTACTTTTTCCGCGAATTCAAGAAGCTTTTCCTTGCTCAGTTCTTTTTGTTCCTTCTCGATTATTTTCTTGACTGTCTCTTTAATTGGATACATGCCCTTGCGGACCGCATAAACCCTGATTGAGCCGCCATGCGTGGGAATCTGCTTTGCATGGAAAACCTCAAGGCCATGTCTCTCCAGCAAATAGCGCAGGCTTGTCAATGAATAATAGCGCAGATGCTCATGGTATATCGTGTCATACTGGATTGCTTCGAGCAAAGGCATGAGGTAATGGGATTCGGAAATGAACACGCCGTCTTTTTCGAGCACTTCGAGAATCAGCGCAACGATCTCATTTATGTCATCGATATGTGCGAATACATTTGTCGCAGTTATAATTTTCGCTTTCCCATAACTTTTTTTTATTTTTTTAACAACATCATCTTTGAAATAATCAAGGATTGTTGGAATGCCTCGCTCGATTGCTATCTTGCCGATATCCTCTGGCGTTATTCCTAATACTTTGTGATGGTCTTTGAAATTACTGAGCAGATTGCCGTCATTGGATCCTATATCAATAATCAAATCATCCTTTTTTAAAGCAACCAATGAAATAGACTCATGGTATAATTCCGTAAAATTATCCCGCAATATTTTTGTGGTCGAGCTGGTGTATGGATATTCCTTTGGAAATAGTATTTTTTTATCAACTACCAAGCCTAATTGCACCAGACTGCATGTTTTGCACTGAAGCAATTCCGCGGGATAGCTTGGCTGCTCCTTTGGCCTTGAACCGATAGGATGCATCTGGTTTACCGGGGGCAGGTATCCTAAAAAAAGTATTGTCTCAAGCTCATTGCTTTGGCATATCTGGCATTTTTCCACCACATAGCTTGATTTTTCCATTGTCAGAATTTTCTCATCTTGCTTTTGTTTTTGCAGTACCAATCTGCAGTTTGCCTGATGCCGTTTTCCAGCCTAACTATGGGATGATATCCAAGACGCTGCATTTTTGCAATATCAGGGCATCTTCTTTGCACACTGCCCTGCGTGAGCGGCTCATTTCGTATGGCCACTTCCTTTTTAAAATAAAGGCCTACTTTTTTTGCCAATCCCGCAATGCTTATCTCATCCATGGTACCAATATGGTAGATGTTCAAGTGCTTTCCTTTTTTAAGCAATATCATGAGCCCATCTATGAAATCATCGATGTAGACGAATGCCCGCGTCTCATTGCCGCTGCCTTGGATCGGGAATGTGATTTTTTTGCTTTTTGAGTTGCCTGCCATTTTTTTCATGCGCAAGATGAACTGGGGGATCACATGCTCCCAGCCCATATCGGGGCCATACACATTATGCGGCCTGAAGACGATGACGCGATCAAAAAACTTCCTGCCATAATTGATAGCCATAATCTCGCTGATTATTTTTCCGCTACCATAGGAATATCTTGGATTGAGGGGATCCGGCACACTGAGCGGCGCAGTCTCATCTGTAGGCACTTTTGGCGGCATTTGATAGACTTCAGAGCTTGACGCCACAATCAGTTCTTTTACTTTATTCTTAATGCAGCTGTCAATAACGTTCAGTATTCCTTTGACGCCAACTTCCAAAACCAGCTCAGGCATCTTGTAGAAATATTCAGTGCCATTGATGTAGGCAAGATGAATGACACCATCAACGCCTTTTACCGCTTTCTCAACTTGCTTTGCGTCTCGAATGTCGGCATTGACAAACTCAATCTTATCCTTAACTGCTGATAGCCGTTCCTTTGCACCTCTGCTGTCATTATCCAGGACGCGGACTCTATATCCCTCTTTGACCAGTCTCTTTACGAGTGCAGAGCCGATGAATCCAGTGCCTCCTGTTACTAGGTATTTTTTTGCCATGAGATCATCGCGTGTATATGTTTTTCGGAATCCGTACTAACGGATTTTCAATTTTTTTCCTGCGGAGTCTTTTAATGCCCCAGAAAAACCATCCCAGGTATTCTTTCACCCAAGGTCCAAGCTTAAATGTTGATGTTCCATGCTTGCGGTCTGTTGAGCGGATAGGAACTTCCCCCAATCTCAGCCCAGCAGCCTGCGCTTTGATAGCCATCTCAAATGCAATTGCCCAGCTGATCGAATCTGATTCCAGAGACAGCTTCCATAGCGCGCTTTTCCTGACCATTTTAAAGCCTGTAGTAAGGTCGCTGAAAACAGAACCCGTCAGCAGATTGAATAGCTTATTGGCGGTTCTAGATAAAATGCGTTGAATGATGGAATCCTTGTCCCTCCTGCCCCCATAGGCATATCTTGTTGCGCTTACAAAATCACATCCTTGTTTCATGAGTTCCATCATGTCTTCAATGGCATATACCGGGCCTAGATCGTCTGCCGAAAGAATCAGCAGGATTTCTCCGTTGGCAGCCTGCATCCCGAATCTGATGGCATTCGCAACACCTCTTCCTTTGGTATTATGGAACAGACCTATACTGGGAAAGGCAGGCTTTAGCTTTTTTACCATAGGTATGCTATCATCATCCTTTGAATCGTATACAATCAAAACTTCATAAAGCAAAGCAACTTCCCTCTTAAGGCTCTTGAGCATAATCTCTATATTGCGGCCTTCATTGCGCACGGGCATTACAATGGATAGCTTTGCATTTTGTGTCTTCATTGCATTGAAAATGAGAGGATAGCATCAATTACCTGCCGCACTTCCTCATCCGTTATGGAATAAGAAGAAGGGAGCCAAAGCGCATGCCCAGAAACAAAAACGCTTTCATTGAAATTGGAATCTGGCATCTTGTATGGCCTCTGCCGGTGTATAGGATGCCAATAGCGCCTGTACTCAATCCCATTTTTTAGAAGGAATGCATCCAGCTCTTTTCGCTTATCAGCTAAAATATCGGTCCATTGCGGCACTTCATCCTTCTCTGTTTCCACTACTGAAATACCCCGACAATCCTCGAGCCCATTTTGATAGATCTGGTATGTTTTTTTCATCCGCGCAATCCGCTCGTCAAGGTAATGCAGTTGGCCCAAGCCTACAGCTGCCTGCAGATCCGTGAATTTGAAGTTATAGCCGATGCTGTCGTGGATGTCATCCCCCCCGGTACCGCGTTTCGGTCTTCCCTGATCTTTCAATTCAATCAGCCGCGTGTGAAGCTTGGAGTCATCCGTTACGATCATGCCTCCTTGGCCTGTCGTTATGGTCTTGTTGGGAGAAAAGGAAAAGCAGCCCGTTTTACCAAATGTTCCGGCAAATTTTCCATCTTTTTTTGACATCAGGGCTTCTGCCGCATCCTCGACTACATGCAGGTCATTTTTTTTTGCAATTTGAAGAATTTCCGGCATTGAGGCAATTCTTCCAGTTACATGGACTGGGATGATTGCTTTTGTATTCTTGGTAACTGCTTTTTTGACTGATGCGGGGCTGATGTTGAAATCTTTTCGTGACACGTCAACCAATACTGGCTTGGCTCCTGTCATCTCAACAGCATTGGCAGTTGCAACAAAAGTTATGTCTGGGACAATTACTTCATCACCATGGCCAATGCCTAATGCTTTTAGGGACATGAACATACCTGACGTAGCATTCGGAACAGCGACCGCATGCTTACAACGCAGCCGTTTGGCTATTTTATCCTCAAATTCTTTTGTCAAGGGCCCATCATTGGGAAAGTGAGCGTCAAACACTCTTTTGAGATAACGCTCTTCATGCTTGCCCAGTTTTGGAACCCACCATTTGACCCCCTTTTTCATTTCTTGCCAAAGCCCCCGAAGTACTTCTCGTCAATTATGACCATCTTCTTCTTGCCAATGGCAAAATCTGCCGGCGGAAATGGCTCAAAGGTCATTGCCAGGATGAATTTGCGTATCCTGATTCCATCCCAATCCCAATCGATAACTCCTTTGTTGGGCAACTCCTTCTTGCAGTAGGTCGCTTCCGCCTCATTTTGCGGAATTGACTTGATTTCGCTGCCTTCCAGCCACAGCTTCACAACGTCCCTGAACAATGCCCCCCCTTCATGGGTGAACTTGTCATACAATGTCTTTGCGGTGTCATCATCGGCTATAGGGATCTTTGCTTGGAATATGATGGGGCCTGCATCAATGCGATCATCCATCCAGTGCGCGGTAACCCCCGTCTCCTTTTCACCATTGAATATGGCATGCACCGTTGAAAATCTTCCTCGGTATTTTGGAAGCAATGCCGGATGGATGTTTAAGCAGCCAATTCTTGGAATGGCAAGCACTTCCTTGGGTATCAATTGCGTGCCTCCGATGCAGAAGATTATTTCTGGTTTTGCAGCCTTGATTTTCTGTATGACCTCAGAATCCTTAACATTCTTTCCCTGGACGCATGTGAACTTTTGCTTCCTTGCTTCCTTGACAAGTGACTCGTGCCAGGTATCTTCACCGGTATCATCGGTGTTGCCTATGACCAGTCCTGGCTTGATACCGCTTTTGCACAAAAATCGAAGGCAATTGACACCAATTTGCTTGCCGCCAATGAACACGCAATCATGAGACGCCATGTTATGCGATCTGGGTTCCTCCTTTTGCGATATGCCACAAGTCAATCACTTCTTTGTTTTTTGGTATAGTGAGATTTTTGTATGCGGAATGTGGCACCGCAATGACAACGATGTCACTATCTTTGATCAGTTGCTCCTTTGGGACAAACGTATGGTCCTTCACAAATTCATCAGAATACAAAACCGTAGCTCCATGGAAGCGAAGGATCTTTCCTAATTTGTAGGATAATGAGTCGCGGATATCATCAATGTCTGCCTTGAACGCCATTCCTAATATGCCAACCTTCTTTTTTGCTATGTTATGCCGCTTCATGATCTTTTCAATCAGAAAGTTTGGAAGGCCCTCGTTCACCATCATGGCTGCATGCCCGAGCAGGAAATTATTGTTCGAGAACGCGGAGAGCTGCATGGTGTCCTTGAGAAGGCAGGGTCCTGCAGCGAACCCTGCTCCCGGCAGAGACGCAGCGCGCTCGTATCCTTTCCTCATGGTTTTGCGCACGTTTTCATAATCGACATTGAAATTGTTTGCGATCATGTAGAATTGGTTTGCCATCGCAAATTGCACATAGCGCCAGGCATTGGAAAATAATTTTATGAGTTCTGCTTCGCCCATCTCTGTCTTTATTATTTCCGGGGCAATTTTTTTAAATAATGCTGAAGCCTCATCCACTGCTTCCTTGGAGAGGCCAGCAACCACTTGCGGAAGCTGTGTCAATTCCCTAATAGCGTAGCCTTGCACGATACGCTCAGGGCAGTAGGCTATTTTCCATTTCTTATTCTTGCCCAGGATATTGAGCATCTGCTCGCATGTTTTTGGGTACACCGTGCTTCTGACCACAATGAGCTGGTCTGTTGACAAATTCTGTCTTATCGATGCAACAAATTCCAAAAAGTCCCTAGTTTTTGGGTTAAGGTACTCATCAACAGGCGTACCAATTGCTATGATAATATTTTTTGATTTCTTGATCTGGTTATCATTCAACGACACCAATAGCTTTTTCGAAGCAATCGCATCTTTAAGAAGCTTCTCTGCGCCATACTCAATGAACGGCATGATGCCTTTTTGAACCAATTCCGCTTTCTTTCTGTCGATGTCACAGAGAACAACAGAGAGGCCTTTACTCGCAAAAACAATCCCTAACGGCAAGCCAACATGGCCAAGGCCCCCTATAATAGCTACATCGTATTTGTACTCTGTCTTTGCCATACCCTCCCCCTTTTTATGTCTCCCTTAGCACGAACTTCATTTAAAAAGGTTACTGATTTTCTAGCAAATTAATTTTTGAATAGGTGAGTTGATCTCATTTTTAAAGAACTAATTGTTATTTGATTATTTTTTAGATTTTTTAATGATTTTTTTAGTATTGAAGCACTCTTTTGAACAATGCCCTTGCCGATGTAATGCTGTTGCTAATGATGCTCGCACTAGTGATGGCAGATGGGGTTTTTTTAACAAAGCAACCCAACCGGCTCATGAAAATCTTTTTCATTTTCAAAGGCAATCATTGAAACCAAATGCATTGAAAAGCGCTAAAAACAATAATGAAGATGCAACAAAGGATCATCGAAGATTAAAAATGATTCAATATGAAAGCAAAAAACAATGAACTATTTTGGGGGAGCAACTTCAATAGAAACGCTTTTAATCTTCCCAATTACCCCTTTGCGCATGAAAAATGTTGCGGTGATAGGATTAGGATACGTCGGGCTTCCGCTCGCATGCCTTGCTGCAGAAAAAGGAATCAAGGTAACTGGCATTGATATCGATAAAAATAAGATAGCGCTCCTGAAAAAAAGTGAAAGCCCAATAAAAGATGAGGCTCTTGCAAGTTCTATAAAAAAATACCATACGAAAATAAATTTTTCCCATAACTTTGAAGATATAAAAAATGCAGAGGTTATCATTGTATGCGTGCCAACGCCTGTCGATGACAGGCACATGCCTGACCTCAAGCCATTGATAAGCGCATGCACCTCTATCGCTCCTCATTTTGCAGCCAATTCTTTGATCGTCATCGAATCAACCATTTTTCCGGGAACTGTTGAGGAAATTGTACAGCCTATCTTTGAAAAAACAAAAAAGCCCTTCTTGTTATCCCACTGCCCCGAGCGCATCGACCCGGGCAATAAAAAATTTGGCATCAACAATTTACCGAGGGTTGTCGGTGGCATCAATACAGAAGCAACAAAAAAAACAGCTGATTTCTACCGGTCCTTGATAGATGTGCCTGTTCTGGAGCTAAGCAGCGTCAAGGCGGCAGAGGCGACAAAGATCATGGAAAACACATTTCGGGACATCAACATCGCGTTCATCAATGAGATGGCCATGAGCTTTGACAAAGCTGGCATTGATATCATGGAAGTCATCAAGGGCGCATCAACAAAACCATTTGCGTTCATGCCCCATTATCCCGGGATAGGGGTGGGGGGGCATTGCATTCCCGTTGATCCTTATTATCTTATTGAGAAGGCCAAGCAAATAGGTTTCAACCATGAATTCCTTAGCTTAGCTAGGCAGATAAACAACAACATGCCCCACTATACTTTTTCATTGCTCGAGACAGAAATGAAAAAATTAAATGCAAAAATACAGGGAGCAAAGATTGGTATTCTTGGAATTGCGTACAAGGCAAACGTCGACGACACGCGGGAAAGCCCATCCTTAAAGATCATTGAGCTATTGAAGCAGAAAAAAGCCGAGGTAATGGTTTACGATCCCTATGTGCCATCTCTGTCAACCTGTAAAAGCATAGCGGAATTATTAGCGCAATCCGATTACATAATCCTTGCCACCGACCACGTTCAATTCACGAAAATACCAGCTTCGGAGTTCAAGAAAAACGGCATCAGGATAATAATAGACGGCAAGAACTGCCTTGACAAAGAAGCGATCAAAAAGGAAAGGATACTGTATCATGGCATCGGCAGATTCTAAATGAACATGCGCTATTTACATTACGGCTTGCGGGCATTGCATCCCAGGAATTTTTTCTATCTGGGCAAAAAAACCATCCATGATCTTTCCAACAGCCATTTTTCAGCAGAAAAAAACTCAACGCATATTGATGCGGCCATGCAATGGCTGTGCAGGGCCCAGGATGTGCATGAGGATGGGGGGGTGGCGGCATTGTATTCGCTGTTTGATGGCTGGAAACCTTCTTACATTGAGACAACAGGTTACATTATTTCAACGTTTTTCAATCACTACCATCTGACAAAGAATATCGACTTCAAAAAACGCGCAATTAGGATGGCTGATTTCGAACTCAAGATGCAGCTTAAGAATGGAGGATTTGAAGGCGGCAGGGGAAAAGGCAACGCAGTTACTTTCAACACCGGTCAAGTGCTATTTGGTTTTTGCAGGGCTTACAAAGAATCAAATTATGGGCAGTATAAAGATGCAGCCATTAGGGCAGCTGATCTTCTTATTGATTCGCAGGAAGATTCAGGACGCTTTGTGAAAAACCTCTATATGGACTGTGTGCATACCTATAACACAAGAACAGCATGGGCTTTGTTGAAGGTGCATGATATTACCAAAAAGGAAAGATACAAGGAAGGCGCGATAAAAAATATTGAATGGGCATTGACACAGCAACAGGAAAATGGATGGTTTGCAAACAACTGGTTTTATCCGGGCCAGGAACCGTTGGTACATACTATTGCCTATTCCATCCGGGGCATCCTGGAATCAGGGTTGTATCTGAAAAATGAAAATTTTATTACGGCCGCGCTTAAAAGCGCGACAGCCCTTGCGCATTTGCAAAGAAAAGACGGCTCGCTGGCAGGAAGCTTCGACGAAAATTGGAAGAGCAGCGTTTCCTGGAGTTGTTTAACGGGCAATTCCCAGATGTCCATTATCTGGCAGAAGTTGGATATTCACGAGAAAAATGACACGCTGATGGCTGCCGCAATAAAGAGCAATCATTACATGAAAACAGTGCAGGACAGATCATCAAGGAATCCCGGTATCAATGGAGCAATACCTGGAGCATATCCGATCTATGGGTGGTACGCTCCCTTTTCCTACATAAACTGGGGAACTAAATTCTTTGTCGATGCGCTCATGCTTGAGGAACATCCGCATCTTGCAGATAAGATAGATTCTTAGTTTTCAAATATAATAAAAGGCACAAAAATTTGAGCGATAATTTCAATCCGTGATTGAAATCTACGAACGATAGTGAGTCCGAATATGCCTTTTACTCATACTCAGTTCATTCGTAGCTTACAACAAAGCTGTAAGTATTACGAACGGGCAACTATTGCTCAATAGATTTTGTCCGTGAGTATATCTGTTGCTTTTTTTGTTACTTTTGATTCCTCTTCATTTTTCCTTTTGTAATGTTTGTATAATTGGTGTTAAATTCAATTGAGAAAAACGTCGAAGTAATAGGATGGGTTGGGGGCTTTTATGGCCTCACTTTTGCTCAGAATAAAAGTTTCTTTACCCTGGCTTAAAGTTTTCCATATTCCAGAGACTACATCATCAGGAATAGAACTTGCCACTTATGAAAACATCATTCAAAGCATCGACATGTCATAATCAATCAGGGACAGCTAATCGCGTAAGGAGCTTGTTCAATTTGGCTAAAAAGATCATCAGCAACTGCTTTCATTTCTGAAGAGATATCTTTTTCGTATGAAGTTTTTATTGCTATGGTAGCCTTTATAACATGAGAGGATGGAAAGATATCTTGATGAAAATCATCATTATCCCTTACAATAGTTTTTCCGCTACAATATGATTCTCTTGCCCAATCCGGTCGTGCTTCAAAAGTACCGCTAGTTTGATAATGTACTTCAACAAATGCACCATCGTAAATAATCAGACCATACTCCAGACCATCCCACTCTCTTTCACCACTATCTCTAAGATAAGAACAGAAGATGGTTGCTTCTTCTCCCCACGCATTTACATATTTTGGAGGTAGAAACATTTCTCCGGAATCTATCACGTTAATATATTTACCCCCTGATGAAGATAATCTTGCTTTCCCTAAGGAAAATCCTCCTGAACCTGAAGGGCATCTTGGAGGTCCGGGGTTTACTGAAACAGCAGATGGTGTTGGTTGATTCGGTTCTGGCTCTTTAGTTTCTTCAGGTTCCGGTTCTTTAGTTTCTTCAACTTCTAATGTTGCTTGTTTACAGTCTGACAAAGCTACAGTATCTTTTACACATACTCCGAAGGTAAATGTGCCTGGCTTATTCGCAGTTCCAGTCAAAAGTCCGTTTACACCAATGACTACACCAAATGGAAGTGCTCCTTGTCTCAAGGTATCTTGCTGAAATGTATAAGGCGGCGTTCCTCCTCTTGCATTTGCTATCTGAGCATTGCATGGTAGGCCCGCAGTGCATACAGCAGTGAGAATTTCAATTTTAGGATGAGCTTCAGTGACGGTTAGGGTTAATTGTGCAGTTTTAGTTGCTCCCGCTGCATCTGTAACATTTATGGTGAATGGTGGTGAGATTGATTTTGATGTCCCAGGAGCCAATATATGAATCCCAGAAATAACTCCGTTTGGAGCGAGATTGAGTCCTGCCGGAAGATTCCCCGCTGTAACTACCCAAGTATAGGGAGGAATCCCTCCAACAGCATTTAATGTAAAAGATCCAGGCTTCCCCGACTCCCACTCAGGAAGCTCTTTAGGAATAATAGTAATGCCCGGTTGCTCAGGCTCAGTAGGTTCGCCACAACCAGTCAATAAGATTATTGTAGCTAATACAACAAAAAGTTTATTTTTCATAAGGCGAAACAAGTTCGCAAGTATAATAATATTTGCTTAGTCCTTGCAGTTCATTGTTGCAATGTATAGGAAATAACTTTAATTTTTGTATATTTCAAAAATAATAGCAAGATCATTTCCTGATAAGTAAATCACTTGGCAGATAAGGAAAAATTTACTATTATTAAAGTGATTTGCTATAATATGTTTGATAATCCCAAAACCCTTATTTTTTTCTGGAACGTACTTCGCACTTGAAGATGTCGTTTTTCTCAACTCCGCGGTCGCAGTTTTCCCACACTATGTATGGAAAAAGATTTTAACAGCGATAGCATACGTCAGTTTTTTTATGTAATAATCTCAATGAAACGAAACCAATCAAAAAATGCTATGAAAGACACAATACCTACTAAAAACAATAATCGCGATACAACCAAAAACTCATAATTATAATGACTCAAATGCAAAAACTCATCAAGGGAGGAAAGAACAGATAAAATCGCCATGAGCATTCAAAATGACCACTAAAAACAATAACTACCATATAACCAAAAACGTATCAATAAAAAATACTCAATCACTAAAACTCATTTGCAACGAAAAAAATAAAAAAAGACCGAACACAAAACCCCTATTAACGACAAAATGCTCAGTCACTAAAACTCAAGAAGAAAAAAACAAAAAGAAAATAAAAAATGCCTTAAACCATTAAATGAAATGTCTACAACCTTATTTCTCAATTACTTTGATGTATGTTGCATATGGATTTTTTTCAGGGACTCTCTTCCCCCATAGTTCCTGCCCATTTTCTTTGTCTTTGAGAATGAAACCGCTCTTCTTGTAAAATCCCCCTGCAGGCGCGTTCTTTTTTGTTGATATGAATCCCGCTGTTATGGCGCTGGCTCCTTCCTTCCGCGCATTGCGGTAAATATATTGCAGCAGGGTATCTTCTATCTTCCTTCCAATGACGCGGCAGCTCAGGAGGAATGTGTCTATGTACCAGATAGTGCCTTTCTTTACAATTGCAAGGCCCACTATACCATTGTCCCCAAAAGTGTCTTCTGCCCGTATTGTCGCAATCAAGAATTTTTTTGATGAAATCATATTGATAATATCTTGCTCCGAGTAACGCTTTGTAGTCATGTTGAACTGGTTTGTTTTCATAGTGAGCTGCGAAATGCGCGGTATGGCATGTTTTGAGGCTTTTTCTATGGTGATTTTCATCATGAGGCTTTTCAGGAAATCATCAATATTGGATGCGGTTTTTCCCAGTTCAGATCTTCTTCTTTCTTGTGCGTACATTATGCCGCGCTTTTTGTCCTCTTCAGTTATCTGTAGCGTATCAAAGGAATCGACACCCATCAAGGTTGCGCAATAATACGCAGGATCGGCAGGCATGTCGACTACGAAAACCCCAGGAAGCTCTTTTCTTACCAACACCCTGTTGACCGGATCATCATCCATGAACACCATGCTGTCCAAGCCGATGTTCAATTCTTGGGCAATCTCTTTGATATTTGATGCCTTATTATTCCAGTTGATGCGCATGGCTGCAAAATTATCTTCTTTGAGGACCATGAACGGATGCTTGCGAATCATCTCTTTGACATCAGCAGGATTATTTTTGCTGTTAATCGCAAGAATGACTCCTTTTTGATGTAATGCCGCGATCATGCGCTGGAATTCCATGAAAGGCCTTCCTTCCGGCGTAGGTCCGAGCTTAATATTTTCAATGCCGTCCTCGCCCAGGATGCCTCCCCACAGCGTGTTATCAAGATCAAGTACCAGGCATTTTTTTGACATGCCCTTCATTGCCCTCAGGAACGGAATGTACAATGAAGCAACCTTTGGCAAAAGATCAAATTTCAGCTGGATATCGCCAAGGTAATACAATTTGTAGTCAATGGCCTGCTCTTTGCCTATTCTTGAGCAGAAAGCATCATATTCTACCACAAAAACTCGCTTATCATTACGATACGTCTGCTTAATAGCAGCATTTAGATTATGAAGAGACCAAAGCATTCCATTTTCCTGTTTATTCTCTAAGATGCCTAATGGAGAATGTACCGGAACGCTGAGGTCATGCAGCAAAACTACCGCATTTGTCCTCTTTACCAATAGCGTTACTAAATTCTGTATCTGTTTCTGCTGCTGTGTGAAAAATGCCTTTATCTGTTTTGCATCCCTTGAATACGGGTTTAGGAAAGAATCGCCCATTAATGCTCTGGTTTCAATCCACAATATGACTACATCAGGCTCCCATGCATAGAGCTTGCTATTGTTGTCAAGGATTTCCTGGGCGTATTGGCCGTATGGAGCGACATAGACTTCAGCCGCAATTCCTTGAGAAGCAGCTTTGACCATAATGGCATCAGCCAAACCAGTGGTGGTAAAGCTCGTTAGCAGCGCTATCTTTACTTTATTCCCTATCTGTGCGAGCGAAGGGATTATTTTTTTGGAAAGTGTTTGGTAGTCTGACATAGATGAAGGATTCATTTCCTCAATTAGCCTTTTCACTGTTTCAATGCTCATCATGACATATTGCGAATGCGATGGCATGGTCCTTTGAATGCGACATGCTCACGGAAATATTCGCCTTCATTTTTTTATTATGGATAATAGCAATAGGGGCATTGTTCTTATTATTAACGATTTCTATCTCGTTCATTGAGATTGCCATGAAACGGCTCGTTGCCTTAATGACAGCCTCTTTTGCCGCAAACCGCGCAGCTAATGACCCAGCCGGATTCTTTTTCGCGAAGCAATACTTTAATTCTTTTTGCGTGAATATCTTTTTCAAAAATATGCTGTTTTTCCTGCTAGCAAGCCGCTTGAAACGGCTTATTTCGATGATATCAACGCCAATGCCTACGATGCCCATACCCCAGCTAATTGCGCATCGTTATATATTCCTTTTGGCTTAGGGGAGGTTGGTGCGAAATGAAGTAGCATCAATTTTGTGAGCGTTCTAAAACTATGAACATTAATTGCGGAGGGGGAAGCCCCCTACGGGGAGGTTGCCGCATTTCACTTCCACAGCAACGAAGCGTACCGACGCTACCGAACGAAGTGAGAATTTCGCACCAACATCGGCTTAGGGGTGGTGCCTGACTGGTGTGCTTGTTTTCTGTTTATTCTCTTTTTTGCTGATGAAATTTAAAATGAATAATGTTGTAACAAAAATCAAATTATAGGAAATAACCTTAATTTTCGTATATTTCAAAAATAATATCAAGGTTATTTCCTAATAAGCAAATCACTTGCAGATAAGAAAAAATATACTATACTCGAAGACAAAAGTTATTAGACAATTGTTGTCTTCTCGTAATAAGCAAATGACATAATTATGTCTAAAAAGTTGTGTCATTTGCTATATTATTAAAGTGATTTGCTATAATGAAAAAATACAATAACGAATTGCTCAATGACCGCTAAAAACAAAAATCACGGATAACAGTAAGTAATGAAACAACAGCTTCTAAAATCAATACGCACTAAAAACAATAGCTACGATACAACAAAAAAAATCATCATCAAAAAATATCCAATTATCAAAACTCAACAGGAAACAGCAAATAGAAAAAGAGAATTTAGAGCGCATTTTTATCACTGGTGTCTTGCGAGCAAATCTTTATTAATCCGAAACTTCCAAAACCCTTATGCGCAATAAAGCTCAGGCAGGAGATGCCATCAAGTATCTCATCATTGCTGTTGTGATGATTGCAATCATTCTCTTCGGCTATTATTCGTTGCAGAAAATTCAGGTTAAAATATGCCATACAGAACTTGCAAAATTCGAACTATCCTTGAAGGATCTGGATACCACGGTAAAGGCAGGTTCCGTCTCAGAAAAGTCATTCGATATTCCCTGCAATGCAGACGAGGTATATTTTTTTGACCTGAACGAGCCCCCTGCTCCTGAGGTTATGGAATCCCTGCCCTTGATGAAGGACAGTGTTCTAAGCAAAGCCCAAAAGAACGTATTTCTAATAAAAGACAATGAAATAGTTGAATCGCTGTACATTGGTAATTTGTCGCTTTCGCATCCTTCCTATCTCTGCATCGTGCCGCAATACGAAAAAATGAGCTTATTCATTGAAGGCAACGGTAAATCAGTATCCATTGTTCCCGCTTGCCAGCAGGCGGAATGCACATATCTGCCCATGCATCCAACCAACTCCGAAGCTGCAATGATATTGTCTGAGGCAAAACGGTTCGGGGATTCCGCATATTGCAAGAATTGCCCGCGATATGTAATGGATGAATTTGCCCGGTTTGTGCAGACCAATGAAAATTTTGAGCTGTCCAGGAAATATGAATACTGCCCTGAAACCGGCTTAACCAATGTGGAAGTCGAGATACGGCCTAAAAATGGTGCAGAGGGTCAAAGCCTTATATTGTTTGAATCCATACCAAAAGATTGCATCGACAATCTGCAAAAATATCTTGCCCAGCCTCTTGATCCTGAACGTGCCGATATCAAGGCTGATCCGCTCATCATGTGGCGTTTTGATAAGATTAAGTCGGAGGAAAAATTTTCCTACACGCTGAATGCAGAACTGTCAAAAGAATGCCGCGAAGCAATACGTGGCATTGCTGTTGCTAAGGTCATTGAGAATGGCATTATAGTGGAAGTGCCCGATATGCCCGCACCCGGCGCTGGCAATTCAGGACAAAATACGGCCCCTACATTTTCCCTGCCTGCCCAGCAAAGGATGCAGGCGAGAATCGGGGAAGCCCAACTTATCCTTGAAGATGTAGTTGAATTTGCCCGGGACACGGAAACTCCAAGAGAACAGCTCGGTTTCAATGTCGTTAAGCAAACAAATCCGGATAGCGCAGAATGCTTTATTAGCCTTAATAGGCATCTCCTTTGCATTCCGAAAGTAAATGAGGCAACATACTCTGACGTTACTGTTGAAGCGTTTGACTTAGGCTTGAAGACAGAATCAAAGTTTAGGCTTTATTTATATCCTTACGTCGCAGCAACAACCTGTGGAGATAATGTATGCCAAGGCTCTGAGGATTGCGTATCCTGCCAGAAAGACTGCGGCATCTGCACGGTCGATTCTCCCCAAAAAAGATTCCTTTGTGCCTACCTGGAGGGCGGGCAGCGCTGTTCGAAGGAAGTTGTGTGCGAAGATAGGATTTCCCTTTACGGGGATATAGGCAAGTGCGGATGCCTCTTTGGATTGAATTGCAAGCAGCAATACAATTGCGCTGAATACAAGTTGACTTCATGCGAAGCGCAGCCAAGCTGCGGGGAAGGAATCAAGCAAGCTGAAATGCCATGCTAGTTTTTGCTTGTTGATAACTTTTTCAATTTTTTCTTGTTTAGTCAATGAATTTTTTTTATGAAACAGTTTCAAATGAAATCGTTGCAAAGCTTGTCCACCAAAGAAATCAAAGAAGGAAAAATGCAAAAGTTAAAAATGAATCACCCCTCATCACTAAATCAGAATATTTATATAATGAATTCCTTCTGAAACTTGCATGGCTCCCGAGGAGATGGATGACGAGCAGGTCCAGGCATTGAAAGAGAAGATAAAGAACATGCCTCCTGAGGAACTGAAGGAATTTCACAAAAAACAATGCATATTCTGCCAGATCATTTCCGGCAAGATTCAGTCAAAGCGCGTCTACGAAGACGACGAAGCCCTCGTTATTCTTGACATAAATCCCGCGAACCCAGGTCACATGCTAATAATGCCAAAAGAGCATTATGCCATCATGCCCCAGATTCCTGAAGAAACTATAGCACATCTCTTTACCGTGGTGAAGACATTATCAAACACTGCGCTGCGCTCGCTGGGCGTGCAAGGCAGCAATGTGATCGTCGCGAATGGCGTTGCAGCAGGCCAGAAAGCCCAGCACTTCATGATCCACCTAATCCCGAGAAAGGAAGAAGATGGCCTCGAATTCACCATGCCGCAAAAAGACCATTCAGAGAATGAACTGGAAAAAACACAACAGCTGCTTTCATTGGAAGGTGCGCGCAAGAAACAGCGGTCCCCCGAGCAGCAGGCACCCCCATCGCTTCCGGTACCATCTTCCATCAAAGCACCTCTGCCAAAAACAGTGCCCCTGAAACCGCAAAAAAAAGAGACACAAAAAGAAGAAAAGCCTTCATCAAAAAAAGATAGTGGTCTCGATCTGGATGACATCGCCCGGGTGTTAGGTGCAAAATGAGCAATGAAAACTGCATCCTCTGCCAGATTGTGGGGAATCAAGTTCCAGCATACGTCATCTATGAAGATGATATTGCTTTGGGCATTCTTGACGTAAATGGTGCACAATTGGGGCACACATTCATCATCCCGAAAAACCATTATCCTATTTTGGAGCAGGTTCCCGACGAAGAGATTGGGCATCTTTTCAATGTCGCAAACAAAATATCAAGCGCGCTTTTTGAGAAGATGAAGATTCAGGGGACCAATATTTATGTCACCAATGGCATTCCAGCCGGCCAACGAGTGGCACATTTCATGATTAACGTCATTCCCAGACTAGAAAATGATGGCATCAATCTGCAATGGGCGCCGAAACAGCTGGGGGAAGAGGAAATGTCCACAGTCGAATTGAAGCTGAAAGACCAAGCGCAGACTGCAGTTGTTTCAAAGCAGGCCAAGCGCCCCTCAAAAGTGGTTGAGCATGCCGTTGTATCGGATGATGATGAGGATTACTACGCCGGGCATTTGAATAGGATACCGTGACGATATTTTCTAAACACTATTTTTACCCTCAAATATTTTCTTTCTTTACTTAATAACCAAAGTAAAGACGATGCTGATATTTTTTCATTGCCGGAAAGAGTCAATGAAAAGAGTCCAATGAGCTTCGATTCAATGAAAACGCAACAGCAAAAATGCAATGAAAAAATTCCAATAAATCCTTTCCCATGAAAAATCAAAAAATAACAATCATACCTTTCTCAGGGAATTTTTCTCTTCGAGAGATTGCAATGCAGTCCGAATGAGCCTTGCTTTTTTGAATAAATACAAATGAAAAATCCAACGACAAAAAAGGACTTACGATTTAGCAATAAGGCTTCATTAAAAATACAGATCACTGCAAAAAATTCATCTTACTTAAAAGCTCAAAAAGAAATATACGCTTTCAAGCAAGAACATACTGCCAAAAATGCGCTGAAAATTGTCGGATATCGCTTCAAATGAAGTAAAACAGAATGTTTCCCATTGCCACTGTTAGAGCATATGCTATTAAGAAACTTGGCAGGAATGGAATGCCTTCTTTTATGAGGATCTTCTTTATTAGTCCACGGGTATAGAGCTTCTTAAGTATAGCAATCTGTTTTTTGTCAATGCCAAGGTCCTTTGGGGAGGCAATCGTTTTTCCTTTTACCACGATATCTTTAGCTATCCAATCGCCCTCAGTTAGCTGCCCTGGCAGCACAAATTTCAGCATGCACGATTTTTCAACAGCCTTGACTGCAATCCACAGGTAGAATGTTAATGGTACAACAAGAGCGATATAGAGTATGAATCCGCTCATGAAAGAAAATTGCCTTAGCTGCGGTACAATCATTATTAAAACACCCATCAGGATAAGGAGCAACAAAACGAAAAACATCGTGGCCTTGGCTTGGCGTAATCTTCTTTCCTTTAGTAAATCCTGCAATGATCTTGAAAATGCATTGAATTTTGATATAATAAGATACACGGTCCACAGGAGGCCATACACCGCTCCAACAATAATGAGATTGAAGATGAAATGCGCGAACCATGGGATTTCGTGCACAAATGGGTTGATGCCCAGCAACGCACCAAGGGCCATGAGCATCTTGCTGTCTCCACCGCCCCATTGGCCTGAATAGAACATAATCCAACCAAGAAGCAAGACTGCTGCAAATCCAACCAGGCTTCCCAGGATGTAGTTGTAATCCCAGAATAGTATTGAAAAGAGCAGATTCACAAAAATGCCCAAACAAACAAGGCCGATGCTTATCCAGTCTGGGACTTCCCTTCTTTTCAAATCAGTGTAAGAGCTTGCTATCAGGGCAATCATTGCAATAGTATGAATAATAATAAGCGGCGTAATGGCAGTCAAAAAATCAATCATAGATTCTCAGTGGATTTTTTATTTAAAAAGATATGGGTTTAAGGAATTTTTGTGCATGCATGGTTTATCAATATTCTACGAAATGTCGTTTTTGAAAATTAGCCATTATTATGGGTTTGTTGCATTCTTGCTGCTTTCTTGCGTATAGAAAAATATGCTCTGCAAAATTTGTCCAAACCTCGCTACCAACGGCTCGTGCCGATTGACACACGTGTGAGGTATTCGTTTTACTCAACCTCACCAACCGTGTGGCTTTATGCCACACTCGCCTGCCAGTCTTGGCGAGAAGCTGTGCCACATCGCTTAGTTTAGGTTTTTTAGCATCAATTCTAATGCACAATCGGCAAAACTGTCCTGCTCCGATTCTTCAATTGTCTGATAAACGTACAGGCCTTGCAGATGTCCTTTGCGGCAGCTTCCCCGCATTCCTGGCATACATTTATCTCAGCTCCCTTGAAGCGTTCCTTCAGCTCAGGCAAAATTTCCAGGAGGGAATTTACGATAGCAAACTTTGTTCCGGGAAATTGCATCTCAAAATTATTGAGCATATCCCTTACTTGAGCGCGGTAGCTCTTTGCTACATTGGGGCATTCTGAAAAATCCGCAAGCAGGTTGTTGATGAATGCATATGTCGCAACCTCCTTTTCAGAGCACAGATACAATGGCTTGATGCGCTGCACAAATTGCTTATTTTCCTTGATGCCAACTTTTGGCCCCAGTCTTGCAGAAGCCTGCATGTTGTTCTTGAATTGATTCATCAAAATGCTCTGGCATTCATCATCTAGATTGTGCCCTGTTGCCAATTTAGTAAAGCCAAGCTCTTTCGATTTCTTATTGAGCAAATATCTTCTGAATACGCCGCAGAGTGAGCATGGCTTGATGCTCATAACCTGAAGCATAGTGTCCAGGGGCATTCCAAATTCAGATTCGTAGGAAAAGATATGCAACGGAACGTTGTTATTTTCGCAGAACGCCTTTGCCGTTTCCATCGTCTTGTTCCTATATCCATGGATGCCCTCATCAATCAACAATGCAGTTACCGTGATGTTTGGATTCTCCTCTGTTAATTTTTTTAGTAATGATAAAACGACAATGGAATCCTTTCCTCCAGACAAAGCCACGCCAAGCTGCTCTTGCTTGTCAAGCAGATTATACTGCCTTATGGTTCTAAAAACCTTTGACTCAAAATACTCAGAGAAATGCTTATTGCATAGCTGCTCCCCTGATGGGAGGGCGATTACCTTTGAATCGTCGCAGCAGCTCATTGCGCCTCATGAACCAGCTTATTATCGTTGAAAGGATACGGTTTCATTTGAGAAAAAAATTGGCTTTGCCAAGGTCTAGTTTGCATCGGGAATTGAGAATTAGCTAGGTGCATGCCAAGCACAATATTCCTCAACCCCGTTAGGTATTCAGGCAAGGGCGGTATGCGGTTATTGACAGCCCCCAAAGCAGCATTTTCGAAAAGACACAAAGAATGAAGCAAGCCAGCATCTTGGTATCTGCCCTTATGGTCATTTGCAGGCAGCGAACGAGGCTTATAGCTCTCTAAAAATGCAAGCTTCGCATGTATTTTATTCGCTATCTTTGGGTCTTTGGTTTTAATGTATTGAATAGCAAGCATTGCAACTCCATTAACTGCAGATTCGAAGGCATTTGGCGCAAAGCGAGGACCATATAACGAGGCAGCATGATACATCTTACCCTCCTGATATCACTGAATAGATTTTGACATCATCATTGCCATGCAGCGCTTCCTGTTCCAGAATGATGGTGTTATTCCTGCTCACGATGACCGCAACAGGATTCAGATTGATTTTTTTCAGCAGATCAGCTACGGTAGACCGTTCTGGAAGCTCAACTACATGCTCTTTCTGTTCCCTATCATAAAATGCCCTGATTTTCATTGGAAAAGGTAATGCGTGGGTATTTTTAAATATGCTGACTAAAATAACCAATCCAGATTTTTGTCAACTTCTTTACTCTCTTTAGTCAATGGATAGTCTCAATGAATCCGTAACAATGAAAAAAGATTCAACAAAATTAATTAAAAAACATCACCACATGCACTAAATAAAAAAAAGAGCACTTTCAAATATTTTTACTAAGCAACAATATCCTTATATCCCTTCTCTTCTATTTCCAATGCCAATTCCTTGGAGCCGCTTTTGACAATCTTTCCGTTCACAACAATGTGCACTTCATCAGGGGTAATGTAATTTAGTATTCTTTGGTAATGGGTAATGATCAGAACACCCATGTCTTTGTTCCTTACGACATTGACGCCCTGCGCGACTGTCTTCAGCGCATCTACATCAAGCCCAGAATCAGTCTCATCCAAAATTGCTATCTTGGGCTGGAGGACAGCTAATTGCAGGATCTCAGCTTTCTTTTTTTCCCCACCAGAAAAGCCCTCATTCAAATAACGCAGCGCAAAACTTTTGTCAACTTGCAATACCTGCATCTTTTCCTTGAGCAATTTCTGAAAATCCAACACAGAGATAGGCTTCTCCTGCATGCTGTTCATCGCAGTGCGTAAAAAATTTGACATCGAAACTCCAGGAATTTCCTGAGGGTATTGAAACGATAAAAACAAGCCCTTTTTTGCACGCTCATCGGCTTCCATTCCGGTAATGTCTTCTCCATTGAGGATTATCTTGCCTGCTGTTATTGTATATCGTGGATGGCCCATTAATGCATACGCCAAGGTGCTTTTGCCTGAGCCATTCGGCCCCATCAGCGCTACAACCTTCCCCCTATCAACATTTAAGGAAATGCCTTTAACAATCTCTTTTCCATCGATTGCAACTTTTAAATCCTTGACTTCCAGAAATGCCATATTAATCCTCTAACTTCTTAACTATGATAGCCAATACCGGGCACACATCCGCGCTTTCCTGCATTTGTATATAATCAGCTTCATCTATAATAAGCTCCCATTTCTTAGTGTGTTCATTAAATGTAGCTCCCGATAGGTCCACCTTGCCATCCTCTGACCGCGGCCAGAATTGCTCAGCGACGGCATTGCAAGCCAACGCCCCTATGCATAATTCCCGGTCAAATTCAACTATGTATTTTGCCATTTTGATACTCTTTAATCGCTTCCTTGACTGCAATCATCCCCAGCACGGCACATTTAGTCCGTACTGGTCCGATGGGAATGCCAAGCATTTCAACAATGTGCTGTTGCGAGAAATCCAAGGCGTTTTTTAAGGGTTTTCCTTTCAGTTCCTCGGTAAGCATTGATGTTGCTGCTTGAGAGATTGCGCATCCTCTTCCTTGGAACCGCAAATCTTTAATTTCATCATTTTTTATTGCCACAGTTATTGTTATGACATCCCCACAAACAGGATTATGTTCAGTATGTTTTGCATCAGCATCCTTCAAAATGCCCTGATTCCTTGGATTTTTGTAATGATCCATGATGTGTTCCCGGTAGATGCCACCCCCTACAAAATTTGGGTCCACATTGTCTTCCATCAGTTGAACACCTTTTTTACCTTCAAAAGCCCGTCGCAAAGCTTATCAGCATCCTCTTTCGTATTGTAGACATAAAATGATGCACGCACACTGGATTGTATGCCCAGCAGCTCATGCAACGGCATTGCGCAATGATGGCCTGCCCTAACCGCAACGCCTTCCCTGTCCAGCACCGCAGCTATATCATGAGCATGGATTTTTCCCAGGGTGAATGATATCAAGCTTAATCTTTTTTCTGCTAAAGGGCCCAAGATATGCAAATCTTCTATCTCGTTTAGCTTTTTCATCGCGTATGCAACTAATGCCTTGTCATGATTGACGATATTGTTCATGCCGATTTTTTTAAGATATCCTATAGCTGATCCAAGCCCGATCGCTTGCGCAATATTCATCGTTCCCGCTTCGAATTTCCATGGCAGCGAATTCCATTTTGAATCTGAAAAAGAAACATGCTGTATCATTTCCCCCCCGTAGAGGAACGGATCCATTTTTTCAAGAATGTGCTTTTTCCCAAACAAGACGCCTATGCCCGTGGGCCCTAGCATTTTGTGCCCCGTGAA
>Ga0247727_10004653_pt1 | contig 28872 bp, 25 predicted proteins | sample WisWelCaveWW1625_FD_202498 | JGI IMG/M metagenome (GOLD analysis project Ga0247727, IMG submission 202498) | Biofilm microbial communities from Wishing Well Cave, Virginia, United States - WW16-25 | ecosystem: Environmental > Aquatic > Deep subsurface > Groundwater > Cave microbial mat | place...
CGTTTCCAATCGAAGCCGAGTTTGAGATAAACCATTCGGCCCGGCGCGCCGGCCAAGCTGGTTTCGTCGATATAATCCAACAAATTCTCCGCGCCCGCGGAAAGCTCGAGCCTTTTTTTAAGCAGGACTGCGGCGTGTACGTTCAACAACACATACGGCGCGGCGTACTCGCTCGCATCATCGAGAATGCCATTGCCGTTTATATCGAACAAGCCGAATTTGCCGCGCAGAATCGCGCGCGCGTTGGCGGAAAACCCGCCCGGCGTTTTGTAGGCCAAACGCGCCGTGCCGGAGTTGCGCGAGCGATTGAACAAGCCGCCGTATTCTTCCGGCAGCGCCGCGCGAATGCGGCCCGAGCTGCCTTGCTTCGTAAGCTCGCCGCGCTCCAAACGCGCGATGACTTCTTTGTCTTTCGCAATGACGTATTGATAGCCCAAAGCCAATTCGAGGCGTTCGCCGAAATTGCACTGCGCTTCGGATTCCAGCCCTTGCGTGTATACGCGATGAAGATTGAAATACGTGAAGAGACTTTGGCCGTTGGTTTTTCTGCCAATCGGCTGCGCGTCAATCAAGTTGCTCACGTCGTTGCGAAACACGTTGGCGCGCAAACGCAGCGGCTGCACGGGCTGCGCTTCAAGAGATAAATTATACGCGGTGGAGCTTTCCGGCGCGAGACGCGCCAGTGTCGAAGGGTCGATGGACAACTCGCGAATTTGACCTTGCGACTGCAAGAGCCGCACACCTTCGATTACGTTGTCCGAGCCGAACACGCTATAGCCCACTTGCGGGTTGGTGAAATCGAGATAGAGCTGGCTGAACGTCGGCGCTTTGAAGCCGCTGCCCACGCCGACGCGCAACTGATAGGCTTCGTGCAAACGCACGAGCGCTGAAATTTTCGGGCTGAAGTGCAGATCGTATTCGCTGTGCGCATCGACGCGCGCGCTCGCAATCACATCCAGCAGGTGAAAGGGAATCCATTCGTGCTGCGCGAACGCGACGTAGTTTTGCGTGTGGCGCCGGCCCTCGGCAATACGATCCGCGTCGACGCTTTCGAAGATCGCGCTCGCGCCGGCTTTGAACGAATGCTGCGAGGACGGCACGGCATCGAGCTGCGCTTCCACTTGGCGATAATCTTGATCGAACACGCTAGCATCGAACACGCGGCTGCCGTCTTGCGCTGCCAGCTTTGTTTTCATCATATACCGCGAAGCGTAAACTTTGCCGGTGAATTTGGTGGAAGGAGAGAGGCTCCAAGTCAAAGTCGGTGCGAGATTCCAATCATATAATTTGCTGCGATCATCGCTCACCACGGTGGCGGAATCCACGAGCAAACCGACTCGACCCAACAAGTCTTCATGAAAAAAACGGCCGTTGAGTGTGAGATCGGTGTTGGCGTTGAATTGGTAAGTGAGTTTGGTGCTGAAGGTGTGATCGGTGTATTGCGGCAACGTCCACGACACGGTTTGCGCGTCGAGATCGAGATGATCGCGGGTTTTGAGATTATAAAAAAGGTGACCACCGAAACGATTGCGCCGCGCCTCCACGCCCGTAGAAACGTCGCGCGAAGATAGCCCGCCCAATTTTCCCGAAGCTTCGATTTGCAACGGCGCACGCGGTACGCGCGTAATGAGATTGATCACGCCCGCCAACGCTTCGCTGCCGTACAACGAAGAGCTGGGGCCTTTGACGATTTCCACGCTTTTGAGATTGCCCACAGCGAAGCGCGTGAGATCGAGCGTGCCGGCAACGCGGCCGATGACCGGCGAGCCGTCGATCAAGATCAACGCATAGTCCGGATCGAGCCCCTGAATTTGCACGCCGCGCCCGGAAAAATCCTGCACGATATTCAAGCCCGGCTGCTCGGCGAGCACGTCGCGCAAATCCGTCGCGCCCTTGCGTTTGATTTCCAAACCCGTGACTACGCGCGTGGCCACCGGCGATTCTTCGGCCGCCTTTTCCGTGCGCGTGCCGGTGACGACCACTTGCGGAAATTCGAGCAGAGTCGGCGCGAGCGCGAAATCGAGATCGCGAACGCTATCGGCCCTGACTTCGATTTCATATTGTTGCGAAACGTAACCGAGCAAACGCGCTTCAACTTTGAATTTGCCATACGGCAAGCGCAGCGTGTAAGAGCCCTCCGCGCTCGTGCTCGTGCCTCGCAACGTGCCGAGCACGATGATACTCGCGTAGGGCAATGCTTGGCCGGTTTGTTGATCGATAACTGTGCCGCGCAGGTTGCCATCGACTTTGCTTGGAGCTTCTGCGACTGCTAGCGAAATCATCAACAACAAAAAAAATCCCGTCCGTGGTTTCATGTTGTCGAGCCTTTCTTTCTCCACTGTTGCGTCATGTTGCATTTCATGCTCACAAATCACATGCCGCAACACATAAGCGCGAGAGCTAGGGATCGAAACATGAGCTAGCAATATAGGATGATTCAGCTTACGCAAAGAATGATTGAAGCTTCGTCGAGGCTGTGATTGCGCAAAAAGGCGTTTTTATTTTTCATGCTGAAATCTTTTTTTTCAAAATGAAAAGCCCGGGCGCATTTTGCAAAACTCTCACGCTTAATTCGCCGCCGTGCTTGCTGCGAAGGGGTTGACCCAATTCGCGCGCTTGAAGCAAGCTTCTGCCTGCGTTTGAATCCAGGTTGTGATGAGCGGATGCGGAAGCAAACCTTTGCCATCGGCGACGTAATTCAAATCTGCAAGTATTTCTTGATAAGGCCCAAAGCCGAACAAGCGCATGGGCATGACGATGACGCGACCTTTGTTCTCGTGACCGCGCGCAACGAAGTCACGAATTCTCGCCTCGGCCGCTTTGCGTTTTTCCGGCCAATCTTCGCGCAGCGTTTCAACCGCAATCGCGCGAAAACTTCCGAGGGTTGCGAGGCTGCGAGTCAACGTTGCCGTGCGTTGCAGGACTTGCTCGTTTTCGCGATCATCACCCATGCCGTGCGCCATCAACAAAACACCAATGTCGCCGGTGTGATCTTGCGCAGCGGTTATTTAAAAAGCGTATTTGCTCCCTATTTGTAAGAGCCTCGGGCTGCCGATTTGAATGCCGCGCGTGCGATCAACGATGTAGGTTTTATCGGCAAGATTTTTCACGGCGATGAAGAACGTCGTGTGCGCGGGCTTGAGATAATAATTGAGCGTCGCGTTCCAGATCGTGTACGCCTCGAGCTTGCCGCGTTGGCCATCGGCTGTTGCTGTGACGGTGTTGGCGAAGTCGGCGAACTGGTCGCTCACATACACGGCTTCCAACAAAGCGTCGAACCCGCCCCTGGTATATCCGGCAGCGGCGGTGAGCAAATGCTTGGAGGCATAGGGCTGGCGATTTCCGACTGCGCTGCCTGCGACTATTGTCCCACCGACCGTTTGATAAAACGCAGTCGTTTGCTCGGCCTCGGGCAACCAAGTATAAGCGCCGTCAAAGTAAATGCCGTTTGCAAAACTATAGCGACCGGAAAGCTCAACGCCTTGGAACAGGGCCTCGCCTTGCGCGAGAGGAGTTGCGCCGCCCGCAATCGAACCCACAGCGGTCAAGCGTTTGAAGTCATTGCGAAAAAGCGTGGCCTGAACCAAGCTGCCTGTAGCAGGTTGAAAACGCGCGCCAAGTTCCCAGTTGGTTGATTCCTCCGCTTCAACTTCTGTAGAGACGCCTGTCGTGCCGATAACGTCTTCGGTGCGAGGCGGCGCGAAACCGAGATGCACGCCCGCAAACATCGTAAGCGTGCTCGCGGGATTCCATGTCGCGCCCAAGCTGGGAATCCATTTGCTCAAATCATCCGAGCCGCTGATGCCGCCGGGAAGCTGATTGTTGCGCGAGGAATGGATGCGTTCATAACGCAGCCCGGGCGTGACCGACCACGTGCCGCGTAGAATGCGGTTCATCACAAACGCGGAGTAAGCCGTGGTTTCGCGCAGATTGTCTTCCGTCAATGTGCCAATGCGCGCCAAGGGCGAAGTTCCATTGAGTTGTTTGCGATCCTGATTTTCAAAATGTGCTTTGACACCGGCTTGCAGTTCGCTCGTGAGGCCTAATGCGGCGTGCGCAAATTTCAAGCGCGGTTCAACGCCCCAAGTGGTGTACTCGCGCAAACGGCCTTGCACGGAGTTGAGAGTGTCGGGATTGACTTGCCTGCCTGCGAGGCGGGCATCTCTAAAAGCTGCGCCCGCCGTGCCGCCTTGCGTATCCGTCGTTGTACTGGATTGCCGCCACCAATCACGGTTGAAGTTTGAGAAATATAAGTTCGTGGTCAGAAAGGCGCTTTCACTCAAATGCAGATTATGAGTGGTGGAAGCGCCGTAACGTTTGATGTCGAAGCGGTCGTTCTTGAAAGGATTGTAGCGCGCGCGGAAGTTGAGGAACTCGGCCTCGGTCAGTCCGCTATAAGTCACGTTGGAGTTTTCGGTGAGCGCATTGGCGCGCAGCGTGAGCGCTTGGTTCTTGCTCAATACCACGACCGTCTTGAAGTTCACATCGTTCAATTTCGAATTGATATTGTCGCGCGCGCCCTCGCCTTGTTTGCGCGTATAGTCGAGCACCATGCGATGACCGCCCAGCCGAACCTTGCCATCAAAGAAATCACGCCCGCCGCCGGTGACGGAAGCGAAGCCGCCGAGCTTGACTCGCGGCGCGGGTGTGATATAGTTGATGATGCCGCCGATGGTCTGCGGCCCAAACAAAATCTGTCCCGCGCCTTTCAACAACTCGATGCGTTCGAAGCGATCGATGGGCGGATGATAATAACTCGCATTGTCGCCATACGGCGCGTAAGCAAGCGGAACGCCGTCTTCGAGCAGAGTGACTTTGGTTGAGCGTGTGGGGTTCAGGCCGCGAATGCCGATATTAGGCCGCAACCCGAAACCCTCTTCATCGCGCGCGCACACCCCCGGAAGTTTGCGTATCGCTTCGTTGGCGGTAAATGGCCGGCTGGCTTCCAGCGCGCGCAGATTCAGCACGTTGGCGCTGCCAGGAACGGCCATAAGGTTCTCCGTTTTTCCGACGACAACAACCTCAGGCATAGTGTAGGAGGTGTCTTCGGAAGTAGTGGCGATTTGCTGTTGCGCCAAAAGCATCTCAGCGCCTAGGGCTAGTAGCGCCAAATGGCACATCACTCGTCGCTTAATCAGCATGGAAAAGTTCTCCTCTTTGAGCTGAACATTAGGCCATATCAAATCTCAAAAACTCAGACAAACACGAATTGCTTGTCTTTAAAACTAAAAACATGAACAAAGATGTTCATGTTATGACGTGCTCTTTTGTTTTAAATGTAAATCATCTGGCCTAAATATAATCTCGATGCCATGTGAATGCAACAAAAAGTTATAGATCGGAAAAAAAACTTGTGTCAGTTTGATTGAATGCTTACTTTAAAACCGGTGATTGAATAGTGAAACAGGTTTGCTTTTATCAAAGTGACCTGCGCTTTGAAAGTGCCGGTCACTTTCTGGAGATTGAAATTGAATACATCCGTTTGGAAAGAGTTCGATCTAAACATCATTAGCCATAGCGCCGCGCATCACTTGATGGCGATCGATGGCTTGATTCGCACGCATGGTTATGCGCGTGTGACGGACGTGGCCAAGTCTCTCGCGATCACGCGCGGCAGCGCTTCGATCACTTTGAAGGCTTTGAAAGAGAAGGGCCTGGTGCAGGAAGATGAAAACAAGTTTCTGCACCTTTCCAAAGAAGGCACCTCGCTCACGCTCAAGATCGAATCCAAGCGCATCGTGCTCAAAAAATTTTTGAAAGACGTGTTGCACGTTTCCGCCGAGCAAGCCGAAATTGACGCGTGCAAAGTGGAGCATCTCATCAGTGCGGAGACCGGCGAGCACTTGCTTTCGTTTCTCAGATTCCTTTTCTCCGGCGACGAGCGCGCGAATGCTTTTCTGAAAGCGTTTATGAGCTACAATGAAGGCGCTTGCCAGGATGTCGAGCTATGCGGCGTGTGTGAAACCGAATGTCTCTTAAACGAAGGCGGCCGTTCTTGAACGTAGCGCAGACTTCCAGTCTGCAAGCCCGGCAGCTCCGAAACTGTGCCACTAAACTCCGCGGACGTGATAGTCTTCAAAATAATTTACGAATCACTATGAGGAAGCGATCATGACAAGTGTGCTATCCCGAGAAACAGCAGCGTTCCCAAAGCATGAATTTGATTTTTCGCCGCAGGACAAAACGCTCGCGGTGTTGCGGCCCGGCGAGGCGGCAGTCATTGCGGGTTATCATGATGATCTCGCCGACGAGATGCGGCTTTTGGAAATGGGCTTGATCGTCGGCACGCCGGTGCGCATGGTGAAAGCGGCCCCGCTCGGTGATCCGCTGCAATTGCGCGTGCGCGGCTTTCATTTGACGTTGAGCAAAAAAGCGGCGCAAGCGATCTTAGTCAAAGCTCAATCCAACGCATAATGTCACGTTACACTTTACACGTTACACGAACATCGTGTAACGTGTAAAGTGCTTGAAAATTCATCGAAGCTTCAACCTCTATTAGACCAAGACCTCCTTGAATGCCAATGGCTGTGAGTCTTGCAAACAGTGAGGTGGAAACGCCTCCGCATATGAGTAAGCTACTAGCGACCGCGCGCGTCCTCATCGTTGGCAATCCCAATTCCGGCAAGACCACGCTCTTCAACGCGCTCACGGGGTTGCACCAAAAAGTCGGCAACTATCCCGGCGTTACGGTTGAGAAAAAGCTCGGCAAAATAGAAGATGCGCGCGGCCGTCAAATTGAGTTGCACGACCTCCCAGGAGTTTATAGCCTCATTCCCAAATCTTTAGACGAGCAAATCGCCGTCGATGAAATTCTCGGCCCACAGCCCGCTTCCGAACAATTCCGCCCCGCAGACTTGCTCATCGTCGTCGCCGACGCCACCAACCTCGAACGCAATCTCTATCTCTGTTTGCAAATTCTCGATCTCGGCATTCCCACGCTGCTCGCGCTCAATATGATGGACGAAGCGGAGCGCGGCGAGATTGTGATCGATGCTGCCGGATTGGCGCGGCGTTTAGAGATTCCCGTTTTTGCAGTTTCCGCCAAGCGCGGCCGGGGAATCGAAGAGTTGCGCGCGCAAATTTTTTCTTCCCTCAAAAATTTCTCTGGCGCAACTCGTGAACGCCACGATCTCCCCGCAGAAGTTGAGGCTCTCTTTGCTCCTGTCACGTCGTGGTTGTTAGCACAAGGGATGGCGCAAGAGCGCTCGGCACAAGCTGAAGCTTTACGAGTCGTTTCCGACGACACGGCCCTGACCAAGTGGGTTGCGCATCCGCAGTATCAAAACCTATTCGCGCGCGTGCAACATGCGCGCGAACAACTCACGCAGCGGAAGTGGGCTTGGCGGCAAGCGGAAACAAAAATCCGTTATGCCCATCTCGATCGCGTGCTCGCCGATTGCGTACAGCGCGGCGGCGCGCACAATCTCTCGCGCAGCGAAAAGATCGATCGCGTGCTCACGCATCGTTTCTTCGGCCCGCTCATTCTTTTGGCGTTGTTGGCGGCCATCTTCCAAACGATTTTCTCGTGGGCCGAAGCGCCGATGAATGCCATTGAAAGTTTATTTGCTTGGCTCGGCGCGCAAGCGAGTGCAACACTGCCCGAAGGGGCATTGGCGGATTTGATCGTGAATGGCGCGCTCGCCGGAGTCGGCGCGGTGGTTGTGTTCCTCCCGCAAATTCTCGCTCTCTTTTTCTTTCTCACCCTACTCGAAGACTCGGGCTATCTCGCTCGTGCCGCGTTTATGTTGGATCGCTTCATGGCCAGGCTCGGCCTGCGCGGCTATTCCGTGATTCCGTTGTTGAGTTCGTTCGCCTGTGCGATTCCCGGCATCATGGCCGCGCGCACCATCAAAAATCCCAAAGACCGTTTGATCACGATCATGGTTGCGCCGCTCATGAGCTGCAGCGCGCGTTTGCCGGTTTATGCTTTGATGATCAGCGCCTTCATTCCGAACCTGCCCGTGCTCGGCGTTCTCTCCTCGCAGGGGCTCACGCTACTCGGCCTCTATCTGCTCGGCATCGTCATGGCGCTCTTATCGGCATACGTGCTGAAGCGCTTCGTGATCAAAGGCGCGTCGCAGACTTTCATCATGGAATTGCCCGCGTATCGTTTGCCCTCCTTGCGCACGATTCTTTGGCAGATGTACGAGCGCGCGAAACTCTTCGTCATCAACGCAGGTAAAGTCATTCTCGCCATCTCCATCGTGCTCTGGTTTCTCGCAAGCTATCCCAAAGTTGAAAGCGCGAGCGCGAACGGTTCCGAGTCGACGATCACGACAACCTCGCCGCCGATCTTGCAAAGTTATGCGGGCCGCTTGGGCAAAATGATCGAGCCTGCCATCGAACCTTTGGGCTTCGATTGGAAAATCGGCATCGGTTTGATTACGGCCTTTGCCGCGCGCGAAGTGATGGTCGGCACTTTGGCCACGATTTACAACGTCGAAAACGCGGACGAAACTTCGGTTGATTTGCAGCGAGCCATGCGCGAAGATCGCAATCCCACAACCGGCGAGCCGATCTACACGCCGCTCGTCGCGCTTTCGCTCATGGTGTTCTTCGTGCTCGCGTGCCAGTGTATGTCAACCGTTGCCGTCGTGCGCCGTGAAACCAACTCATGGCGCTGGCCGATTGCGATGATCGTTTACATGAACGCGCTCGCGTACCTCGGCGCGTTGGTGGTTTATCAAGGCGGAAGATTTTTGGGGTGGGGATGAAAATAAATGTGTTCGAAAATATGTTGAACGGCTTCAAGATGTATTATTCACATTACAAGTGAACTCTTTGCAAAAAAAAGCAAAAATTTGGGACACAAAAAAGACAGCCCACAAAAAATTCTATTTTGTGGTCTTTCAGTTTTGTGTGTCTTCTTTTTGGTTGCGGCTTGTCCGCGTTGGGAATAAAAATGTCGGTTGTAAGGAGAAGCATGACAGCAGACGAACAAATTTTCTCCGAAGCTCGGGCTTTATTAATCGGCCAAAGGCACGGCATATTATCCACGCACTCCGTTGAGATGACGGGCTATCCCTTCGGCTCCATCACTCCCTATGCGCTTGATCGTCGCGGCGAGCCGGTGATTTTAATCAGCACGATTGCGCAACACACTAAAAATATCCTCGCCAATTCCAAAGTCGCGTTGACCGTCGTGCAACCGTCGAACGGCGAGGTGCAGGCGCATGGCCGTTTGACTTGTTTGGCGGAAGCAAGGCAGATAGCGCCCGAAGACCGCGATACCCCGGAGCGTTATTTTCACTATTTCCCCAAGTCGCGGGGTTATTTGCAAACGCACGACTTCGCTTTTTACCGGCTGCACTTGGCGCGCGCTTATTACATCGGCGGCTTCGGTAAAATTTTTTGGCTGGAAGCCGATGAACTCCGCCGCGCCAATCCTTTCTCTGCAGCGGAAGAAAAACGCATTCTCGATCACATGAATGAAGATCATCAAGCGGCCATGGGGCATTACTTTGAAATCTTCAAAAATATTTCACAGCCGGAGTCTCAAAAGCTCGAGATGGTCGGCATAGACGGCGAAGGTTTTGATCTTGCATTGGAAGGCAGAATTCATCGCTTTCAATTCGCGCGAGCAGTTGGCAATATAACGGAAGCGCGCCAGGCATTGGTGGCCATGGCGCGACATGCGGCTCTTGCGCAGGAACAAATGAATGAGCCAAGCGTTGCCGCTTGAGGATAAATTTTTAAAATGTATAAAACGTGATTGAGGAAAGATCAATGACTTGGCAAGAACCCGCCGTCTTCTTCATCGTCATCGCAGCCGCTGCGTACATTGGCCGTGTGTTCGTGCAACAATTCGGCAGCGCTGCATCACCGAAACCAACCGCTTGCTCGACATGCTCAAGCTGTGGCAGCGCTGCGCAAACCTCACCGCAATCGCTTCTGCAAATCGCACGGAGAAAAAATGGCTGAGATCAATCGTATCGTTCAGCAAATGAAACTTGCCTTCAATGGCAAAGCCTGGCACGGCCCGGCGCTGCAAGAAGTGCTCGCGAATGTCAATGCTGCGCAAGCTGCGGCCAAGCCGATTGCGAACGCGCACAGCATTTGGGAAATCGTTTTGCACCTTACCGCGTGGCACAAGTTTGTGATCAAAAGATTGTCAGGGGAGGAGGTCTTTGACGTGCCGATGGAGGACGATTGGCCGGCGGTGAGTGACGCTTCGGAAGCCTCGTGGCAAAAGACTTTGCAAGAGTTGAAGAAGCAACATCACAATCTCTGCGAAGCTGCCGCGCGTTTGCAGGAATCGGATTTGAGCAAGATCATGCGCAGCGCCGATAGCGATCACTCCATTTATGTCATGCTGCACGGCGTCATTCAACACGATCTTTATCACGCCGGGCAGATCATGCTGCTGCGCAAGGCTGTGACTTCTTCATGATTGGTTCAGATGATTTGCCTGGGTAAGTGAGTACGGCCTCCTCGACGAGATGTCATTCAGTAGGAACCTTTTTGAGCGCTGGGGAAGCCGCTCATTTGGAGATTGAACCCAGCACTGAAAAAGTTTCCTTCTGAATGACAACTTCGAGAAGATGCGCCGATTCAAAAACGTAGTGTTAGTTGCCACGGTTGCAAAAAACCTTATCCGCCGGTCTTCATCTATCCGTTGGCAAAGTTTTTTTGATTACGATCCCCTTCACCCCATCCGATAAATCTCAAACCCGGCGCGCGCCAAGATCGCGGGCAATCTCCTCACAAAGTTGCGATCCAAATCACGAGCCTCTTCGGGCAATTGTTCCCACGTCACCAGGAAGGGCGTCGTTTTCTTCTCGATATCTTTCGGGCGCATCAACAAAGCCCAGCCTTCGCGCAATCGTTCCGCGCACCAGCGGTCGTGTTCCATATAAGCGAGCTTCTCGATTTCTTTCGGCGTGAACTCGAAGACCGGCAGCGCCCAATCGCGCGCCGGCGTCATGCCGCACTGAATGGCAAGTAATTTCACGCCGATGTGCGCGGCCTGGCTGCGATTCGATTCCTTTAAATGCTCCGGCAAATTTTCCCACGGCTGAATGGAAGGATTGTTCCGCGGCAAGAGTTGCGCTTCGCGTTGTTGCTGCAAATAATCTTCATGAATCGCGCGCGCCAAAACCTCGCGTGTGCCGCTCAACAGCAATTCCGGCGTGCAAGTTTGTGTGAGCATGCCGAACGCGAAAAGATTTTCGAAGCTTCCCGGCGTGTCGTCTTCTGCCAGCAAAGTCGCCAACCCGGTGTTTTGCGCCATACGCACCACGAGAGGAACTTTCCGGCCGCGCACGAGCGGCAGCAAAGTCAACGCAACGGAAAGCCCGCGTGCGTCATCATCCAAGCACACATAAAATGCGGTGATTGCCGGCGCGTCATGCAAGATGAACGCGCCGCGCTCGAACTCCAACGAGTTGAAATCAATCTGCACGGGGATGACTTCGCAGCGCGTTTGGAGTTTGGGATAACGTATGCTCAACGAAGCGACTTTACGTTCCGCTTCCCTATCCAACACCGTGATACGCAAACGCGTGGCGGCGGGCGCGTTTTCATACCAAGCTTGCGCCGCGCGCAGAACGAGATTTTCGCCCAAACGTCCCATGCCCAACACGGCGAGATGCGACGTTTTATGGTGCATCGGCACGAGCGGAAATTGTTCGAACATCGCTCGCGCGCCGTGTTCATAAACGTTGAAGAACTCCAAACGAAAAGCCTCGTCCGGCCGCATGGAAAGCTCGTGCTCGCGCAACAATTTACACAAATGCACATCAACGATGTGCGCCCAGCACGTGAGCACTCCGCCGCGCTGCGCATGAAACAACGTCCGCGCATTCACGGCCACTTCGGCATTCACGCCGTCTTGTTTGCACACGGAAATCAGATAGCGCGCGTGCGCAACGTTTACCGCGCGCAGGGTTTCGCGGTCCGCTGCATTGCCGATAAAGATGATCGCACCGCGCTCGCGGCAGCGTTGCAACAAAACGTTTTTCGCCTCGTTGTCGATCACCACGACGGTATAGCCGCGCTCGTGAAAAGTGCTCGCGAGCTGCAAACCCTTTCGGCCCAAACCGCAGATCACCACGTGTTGGCGCAAAAAGCGCAGCCGCAAATGTTGAAGCTGTTCCTGAAAGATCAACGCCAACGCCATCGTCGCGGTATACGCGGAAACCGCGGGCGCCATGAAACGCGCGAGTTCCAATTCCCACGGCACCGGCCACGCAACCGCGCCGGATTCCAACACGAACAATTGCAGCGTGAGATACAGCAGACTTCCAACGGAAGCGGGCTTATCCATCGCGAGCGCGTGTTTTTCAAAGCCGAGATAGCCCAATCCGATAGCCGTGAAGCCCGTGGTCCAAACCACGAGCCATTGATACTTCGACCAAACGGGCCGCAGTTTCGTCCGCACCCATCTGCGCCAACGTTCCGATTTTTTCGAAAGGGGTGATGTAATCATGCTCTATTCTGTTAAAAGTGCTCGCTTTGCAGAAAAAGCAAAAACTTTTCTGTAAGCGGATTTAACGAATAGAGCGGATAGAGCCGGCTTTATCCGCTTTATTCGTAGAATCCGCTTACTGTATGCTTTGGGGTTGCGGCTTGTCCTATGTGTGCGATTGGTTTTTTAAACTCAGAATACCCGACTCGGCAGAACTGAAAATTTTTGACAGAATAACTTCATGGGGAGAATGATTTGAAATGATTCTTCCGACAAATCATCCTGCCATTCAATTATTTTGCTCCGAAGCTTTCAATCCTTCTGCTGCTTTTTATTGCGCCGGCCTCGACCGCGCCAGCGCTTGCGCGAAAGTCACCTTCGCATCGTCGAGTACAAACGCCGTGGCTTTTGCTTGGTTGCCGAGCGCGTGAAAAAAAGCGATCTCCTCCGACGTGTTGCCGATGCGCCAATCCACGCTATTCGTTTTGATGCCGCTGCCCGTGTCCGAAGTTTCGGTAAGATATTTTCGGCCGTTGGGAAATTCCAGCACCACGAACACTCGCGCTTGCGGAGGCCGTTTGCCGTTTGCGGCCGCGCGTTTCGTCCAACTCTCGCGACGCTTGGCATTGGGAACAGATAGTGGAAAGTCCGTGAGATTCACGGCGAGCGTTTGCCAATCAACTGCCGGCTCGCCCGAAGCCGTTTGCCCGTTGGGAAAGCGCAGCGTCTCTAGCGGCAGAAACAACTCGCGATTCAGCAAGTTGTCTTGAATAAACTCCACGCCTTTCTTGCTGCGATAAGCAAACGAGCCGCAGTTATAGTCATTCGTGAAGTTGCGCTTGCCGCTCGTCCAGCCGTATTTGCGCAGCGCCTCGTATTGCACGAAATACTCGCGCATCTCCCACGTGAGCGCGCCGGAGCCGGAGTCGAGCACGCGATCGAAAAAATACGTGTATTGAAAATCGCGCGCGTTCAGCTCGCGCGCAATAATGCGATCTTGCAAACAGGGAGGCAGCGAATCGAAATGGCAGCGCACGCTGTTGTCGCGCAGATAATAAGTCACCTTTACTTGCTCCAAAACCACCGGGCGGGCAGCAAGTGATTTTAAAAAGTCGAGAGAGTGGATTTCAAAAGGAGGACGGTTGCGAACGGGAAGCAAAAAATCTTCTACGGGTTTTGTGGGAAGAGGAGAAGCGACAACGCGTTCATTCGGGCGGGAAAAAATGCTTGCGCTATCGGCGGGAAGTTTCGGCGAAGAGCGCGGCGTATCATGATCCCTGTCGAGCACGCCCTTGCCGCCAAACACCAGCCAAATGATGACGCCCCCGCCGAGAATTTTGAGAAAGTTTTCCATATCAACCCCGCAAGCTTAAAGCTTCATTCTGATCGCTCCGGCAGTTGAGTTGTATTCGTCCTCCTCCTAAAAACGAGTCGTGAACTGTGCTTCATTCTATGCGGTGCGGGTGAGATTGTCAAGCGGAAATTTTTGTGCTCGTTCATATGCGCTTCGTTGGTCAAAGTTCGGTTCACGGAACACGCGCAGCACGCGAGAAAGTAAAACGATCATCGCGGGAGTTTCTGCATAAGTTCGGCATATCGTGGCGCAATATGTTCGGCAAGAAGCAGCTTCGAAATCATGTGGATCGCGGCAACACAATCGGCCTCGCTGCGCTCTTGCATTTGCGCCGCTTCCAAATACAATTCGAGCGCACGCTGATACCGAGATTGCGCCTGAGCCTCTTCCTGTTGGCAGCGGTGCAGCTCTGCCTCCGCGCAAAAGAGTGCGGCCGCGGTTTTCACTTTTTCATGATGGCCGAGCAACTGCGCGAGCGTGGCCGAGTCGAAAGCCGCCATCAGCTCGGGACTCATGCCGAGCAGTTCGCTATACGCCGAGTCAATTTCATCAAGCGCCTGGTCGTACTTTTTCAGTTCTTTGAGCTTGAAGATGCGCATGAGTGCGGCTGCGAGTTGCTGCACCAAGCGCATGATATAATCGCGTTCGACCATATGGGAAGCTAGGCCTCCTTCGAAGTTTAGACTCTGCGTTTCCAGGCAATCACGAGCGAGCCAATACCGCCGCCGAGCAAGGTCGCAGCCAGCAACCAAAAAATGTATGCGCCGAGAGGAATGAGCACGTATCCGTTGAACGGCGAAATGCCGTCGCCGACCACGCCGCCTTGTTCCGCGCTGAAGCGCAGCGCGGTCCAGTTGAATTTGTATGCCAGCCAATAGGTTGGCAGAACCATTAAGCGTACGAGCGCGACGAAGCTTGCCATCTTGAGGAAGAGCGTTTTGTATGGCCGCGCGTCATTCGTTGCCGCGATCTTGCGTGCAAAATAGATGGGCACCAGAAAATAAAGCCAGGTCACGCCGAAAATCCTGTTGACGGCTTCCGGCGCGCCGAGTTGTTCCGACACCACACGCAAGATGACTAGCAGCGCCGCAATAAGTAGGGGCAATTTCATTATGCCTTGCATTTCCGTCTCCGTGAAATGTAGTTTGTTTGCGCACGAGATCTTTAAGTCCGACACGCAATGCTTGATTTGTCCGCTGAGTAATTTTGTCGGTAGAATTTAAAAGCCCGGGGTCCAATGTCAAAGCTTATTTACGCCGCCGCGGTCGCTCACGATGACCTCAATTCGCGCTTGCAATCCTTGCCTTGCGGAATTGCTCCGGCGTTGGTACATTGCTTTCAAGCAATCCCAACTAATCAAGGAACACGACATGACGCCCTCCAACTCCAATCCCGAGCGCAGCAATCTTATTTGGGGAGGACTCGCTCTGATCGTTCTCGGCGGTATTTTCCTCGCGCGCAATTTTGATCTCGTTCATTTCGGACGCAACTGGTGGGCTTTCTTCCTGCTCATTCCTCTGTTTTACACGTTCAGCGCGTTTCAAAAGCATCGCCAGGCCAGCGGCGGCCAATTCACGCCCGAGGTGCGCAATGCTTTCATTGGCATGCTCTCGCTCGCGTTCATCATGTGTGTCTTCCTCTTCGGGCTACGCTGGCATGCGGTGTGGCCGGTGTTCATCATCATCGCGGGCGTGTCCATGCTGCTCGGGCAGCGGCGTTGAAGGTTAATGTTCCTGCAACGGCTTGGCCGTTGCATTGTAGGCCTTCGAATCATCTCGATACTTGAGAACTTAAAAACCTCGGCCAAGCCGAGGTTAGAACATTATTGGAAGGAGCAAACAGGAAATGGTCGAACGATTCCGCCGTTGGTTTGAATATGAAAAAGACGCGCACGCGAAAGCGCTCGCGTCTTTTGACTCCGTTCCCGCTGAACGAAGGAGTGAAGAGGCTTTTCAAAAAGCCCTCACCTTCTTCGCACACATGATGGCTGCGCGGCGCTTGTGGCTTTATCGTTTCGGCGCCTATGCCGAAGCGCCAAAAGATTTTTTTCCGAAGGACGTGACGCTTGCGGATTTGCACGAACAATTGGCGCACGTGAACGCGATTTGGACGGATTACTTGAGCCGCCTCGATGAGGCGCAAATCGCAAAGCCATTCGAGTATCGCAGCCTCGATGGCAATCCCTTTCGCAACGTGATCGAAGATATTCTCACGCAACTTTTCGGCCATTCGTGGTATCATCGCGGGCAGATTGCATTGCTCATTCGCTCTTTGGGCGGCGCTCCGGCGGTGACGGATTTCGTGTTTTGGACGCGCGAGGCGATTGAGGGGAAATAGGTGAGGTGGAAGACCGATGAAACGACAAGACTGGAGAGGGCAGGATCGAAAATCCGGTGTGGAAGGGATGATTTATCGAAACAATTCTGAGTGCGAGCCGGTGCGTATCAAGATGATTTCATCCTCCATACTTTTGTAAATCAACAGCCAATCAGGTTCGATATGACACTCCCTGCAATCTTTGAATTGTCCGGAAAGTTTGTGGTCTTTGTATTTGTCTTCCAATTTTTCCGCAGCCAGCAATTTTGCGATGAGCGTCTCGAATTTACTTTCATCTTTTCCCTGCTTCAGGATTTTCTTATGATCTTTTTTGAAGTGCGAGGTAAAGACCGGCTTCTTGTTCATGCGCGAAGTTTCCGAAGCAGATCGTTGGCGTCTTCACATTCCGTCAAATTCTTTCTTTCTTCGGCATCTTGAAGCGCTTGCAAAGTTTCATCATTCGGTATCTTCGCATCAAAGGGTAAGGCTTTTTCAAGCTTCACCATGCGATAAAACAACTTTATGGCTTCCATTGGCGTCAAACCCAAGTTTTGAAAAATGGTTTCTGCCTCTTTTTTCAATTCGGGTTCGATTTTGACCTTGACCGTTGCTAAACTGGGCATGATGACACCTCTGATCTCCAAAACTTCGAAGGAATAAAAGCAGTACTTCAACCGACATTGCCAAGATAATCTATTTCACACAAAAAACAAGATGTGAGTTTGGCCTTTAACTTCTCGGCCACTCGTGGTATTATCGCGGGCAGATTGCATTGCTCATTCGCTCTTTGGGCGGCGCTCCGGCGGTGACGGATTTCGTGTATTGGACGCGCGAGGCGCTTGAGGCGAAATAGGAGGTTTGGGAGGAACGAGGCATCAATTATTATGCAACGTCCAACTCGCTGCGCGATCAAAATTCGGGCTTGCTAATTTCAGCAGATCGTCACATTTTATCCGGCAGAAGAACGGCGCGCTTGCCGATTTTTTCGTCAGTCAAAAGCAGTTAGATCTCAGATATAAGGAGAAGAAAGATGGTCGAATCTAAGGATACGCCTGAAGTTGAGAAAGCGGAGCCACAATCGAGATCAGTCAAGAAACGCGCTCGTGGCAAACGTACTCGCAAAAGAATTTCTCTATCAACATCATTACAGAACCAAAAGACCAAACGAGGACGGACACCCCGCCCCTATCCAGCGAAGACACTTGAAGATGCCCTGACCATTCCTCAAGCCATACGAGACCAAAACAACGGCAATCCGTTAGACACAGAAGATGTCGCTCAAGCCTCTTTAGGTGCCGGGAAAAAAAACAACAAGTTCTTCTACACCGCAGCTGCAGCTCGGGATTATGGTCTGACAATTGGCACAAGAGACACCGAGAAGATAGAGCTTGCACCGTTGGGACGTGAAATTTTCTTTGCCGGGGATGAAGAAACGAAGAAAACCAAGATGCTTGAGGCGTTCTTCTCGATCGACATTTTCAAGAGAGTTTTTGAGCACTACGGGAGCGCAGACTTACCTAAGAAAGAATTCCTCACGAACACTCTACAAAAGGAATTCGGGCTCGATCCGGAATGACACGACGAATTCGTCGAGATATTCAAAGCCAACTGCGCGTTTCTCGGTATAGAGAAGGGACTTGGGCCATCGCAGAAGATACCAAAGAAAGAAGAACCTTTAGAGCATCCCAGCGAGATTCAGGTGATTGGGCAACCAAAGGGTAAGTTCGACCGAACAGCCTTTGTCATTATGCCATTCAGTGAAAAGGGCGCCAGCCCCCGACCCCAAGGATTTTTCACAGAACTGTTGAACTCCGTTATCACGCCAGCTGCAAACGGGGCTGGTTTTGCTGTCGAGACTGCACGAAAGCAAGGTAGCGATGTGATTCAGTCCACTATCATCAACCAACTGTTGAAGGCAGATCTAGTCATTGCTGATATCACGGATCACAACCCTAACGTTCTTTTTGAACTGGGCATACGGATAGCTAAAGACCTTCCGGTTGCTCTCATAAAGGCTGAAGGGACAGGCCCGATCTTCGACGTAGACAACATGATGCGAGTTCTTCTATACAGCCCAAACCTCTGGCGAACGACGGTAGAGAAAGATGTTCCGAGGCTCACAGACCACATCAAAGGCACCTGGGACAACAGTTCTACAGAACGAACGTACATGCAGATTCTGACGGGACGGGCCCAGTTGTAGAACAGAACCAATCAAAAAAGGCGAACTTCTCTCCCGCCCTCCACACTCCACCTATCATGCGTGTCCTCAATAGACGCGGTTCATCGTGCGTAATGATACGCGCAGCAGGGAACTTTGATTGAAGGCAGCCTGCGGCGCGGGCTAGGCATCGTTCATCAGGTCTTGTGGCACGCCAAGCTTGAGTAGTTGTACTGGCTTTGCGAACGCAAGAGTGAAGCAAAACTTAGAACACGTCCGAACCGGAGGGAAATCCACATGCGCGTCGAAATCGCCGACTATGTTGAAGCAGCAAAAGAACGGTTGAGCAATGCCAGGTTGCTCTACGAAGCGGCGCAGTATTCATTTGCCTTGTACGCTAGCGGAGTGGCGGTGGAATCCTTGCTGCGAGCATATATCGCGCAGAAGGAGCCAATCCTCGAAGCCGCGCACAATCTGCCCTTGCTGCTTCGAACAAGCCGACTACGCAATTTGGTTACGTTAGAGGAAGGCCAACAGGTTTCCGAATCAGTGAGCATACTGTCTCGGCGATGGAAAAATGATTTGCGCTATACTTCCAATAATCGATTGCGCCGTCGCTTAAAACAGCAGCAACTAGACCGGGGCATTCGTGGAGACTTCTTGAAAGAGAATTGCCGTATCGCGATTGATATGGCAGAGACTGTTTTAAGAATAGGAGTCGCAAAATGGAAACAATAATCACGCGTGTTCAAAAAGTTTTGCAGAAGGAATTTTCACCGCTTGAAATTCGTGTGGAGTCGGCCGGACGGGGCAAGGTTGATGGTTGGATCATTTCCAAATCTTTTGACGAGCTTAACGATGATGAACGCTATCAAAAAGTTTGGAATTTGATCAAAGCGAATTTAACGGAGAGGGATCGCAATCGCATTCTAGGATTCTTCCTTTTTACGCCGCTGGAAGAAAGGATGATCGTTGATGAGAATTTCGACATCCTCAAGGTTGGCAAGAAGAAGAAATCATCCTCCACAAAAAAGAAGACCGCGGCGGCTCGTAAAAATGGTCGCGGCAAAACCACGCGCCGTTGAATGAAGTATCACGATCGCATCTACGGTGCAGCCGAAATCACTGCGCCGGTGTTGTTGGATTCGATGCAGAGCAATGCCGTGCAACGCTTGTGCGGGGTGCTGCAGCACGGGATCACGGCGCTGTTGCACATCACGAGTCCCACCACGCGGTTTGAGCACTCCGTCGGTGTCATGTTGCTCACGCAAAGACTCGGCGCGGCGCTCAAAGAGCAAATCGCGGCGCTGCTGCACGATGTCAGCCATACCGCGTTCAGCCACGTGATCGACTATGTCTTCGATGGCCACGAGCGCCAAAGCTATCACGAAGAAAAGAAAGCCGAGTACCTCGCCACCACAGATCTCCCCACCCTTCTCTCCAAACATGGCTATGATTGGCGCGATTTCATTGACGAAACCGGCTATCCCCTGCTCGAACAGCCCGCACCCGCTTTGTGCGCGGATCGCCTCGATTACTTTCTGCGCGATAGTTTCGATCTCGGCTTGGCAACGGCGCACGACCTCTCAAATGTGCTCGCGCATTTAGTGGTTCATCACGGCTGCATTGCGGTCGATGATTTGAGCACAGCGCGTTGGATGGCGGAGACCTACCTTGCCGCCGATCGCGCAAGCTGGGCGAACTTTCGCGAAGTCGGCCTTTATGAATTGACGGCTCGCGCGCTGCGCACCGCGCTTGAGCATGGCGTCATTCATGAAACGGATTTGTGGAGCATGGATGAAGCCCTGTGGCAAAAACTTCATGCGCACAACAATTCCACCCTGCAACAGCAATTGCGGCTCATCTCTCCGCAAACCCGGTTCGCGCGGGATGAAGTCGCGCCCGACTTTCGCGTGCGCGCAAAACTGCGCACGATTGACCCGCACGTGCTGCATGACGGAAAATTGTTTCTGCTTTCGGAATTGGACAAAAAATTTGCGCGCCGCCGCCAACAGTATCTCGAGGCGCAAAGCGGCGTTTGGCCAATGCGCATCATTTCTTAGCGCCATAGCCAAATCTGCACAAAAAGCCAAAAAACTTTCGCCCACTGAAATGAAGCCCCGCAGAGATGATCCATCCAAAACTTTATTTCTGTGGGATTTCAATTCTGTGGGCGGGCAGGCTTGTTTGGTTTCGGCTCGTGCGTGTTGAATAACTTTTATCAAAGTTTTCCTCTCCTACTCCGCGAATTCCCAACGTTGCTCGTACTCCCTGCATCAGTTTTAATTCGCGGCATCTAACGCGGTCGTTGTAAAATCCTGCCTGACTCGCGTTGCGCTCTCGCTCATCTCTTCCGCTTCCGCAAGCCGAGGATCGGTTTGCCCGCGCCCTCATGTGGTTGCGAATCCTCCCAAGAACGGGGTAAACGTCAAGTTGTGTTCAACGGTTCATTGTTACAGGAGGTTTTGTGATCGCTGCTTTCTACCAAAAGGCTTGCAAAAATTGGCGCGTGTGCGGGACTTGCTTCATGGTGCTCTTGTTCGGTTTGCTGTGCAGCGCGCAATCTTCGTTCGCGCAAAACGGCAAGCTGCTCTCCGACAACACCAAGGACGGCTATTCAAAATCCAACCAGAGCAAAGTTTTTTATCACAACGGCAAGTGGTGGGCCCTGGCCTTTGCCGATGCGGAAGACACGTGGGCCATTTGGCAATACGGTGATTCGACGTGGAGTTTCGCGACCGCGGCGGGCAATACGAGTTCCAGCGCGCACCCGGATGTCGTGTTGCATGCCGCGACCAACAAGCTTTATATTCTTTATTCCGCCAAAGCCTCGCAGTTCTTTCGCATGAGCTTTAGCGCCGGCGCGTGGAGCATCGATTCCGGCTATCCCGTGTCACTCAGCGTGTTGGGCAAAGGCGACAGCCAGAACCCCGCGAGTTTGGCCTTGGCAAAGAACGGCGAACTGTGGATTTTTCGCATCAACAACGAAACGTTGCAAGCCCTTCGGTCCTCAAATGACGGAGCGAGTTGGTCGGCATTGATCAACGTGAAGAGCGGGCTGAATACCGAAAAGGGTTTGACCGATGCGCGGCCGTTTAGCAACGCCGGGCAAAATTATATCGGCGTGGCTTACGGCGAGGAGGACCTCCCCGGCGTGAGCCGTTTCGGTTTTTTCTTTCATCAAGACGGCGCGCTCGAAACCGCGTGGACGGATGAATCAGCCGCGCTCACAGTGGGCTCGGAGAACGCGACCTCGAACATTTGTTTGGCCGCGGATGCTTCCAGCAATCTCTATCTCCTCACGCAAAACGCGAACGCTGCGAGCAGCGATCCTGCCAACACGCTTTATAAACGCGCGGCCGCGGGCGGTTGGCAAGGCTTCAAAGTGAACACGGCGAAGACTTGGACTTCTCCGGCCCTGGCCGTATCGAGCACGAACAAACTTTTTTTAATGGGCATTGACACTGTCACGTTTGAAGGGGAATATAAGAGCATTACTCTCGGACAAGAGTTGACCGCGGGTAGTGCGCTGATCAATCTTCTGTTCGATAATACCGGCGAGCAATTCGCCGATTTGAGCGTTCCGGCGCAATTGGTCGATGCCACTTCGCATTTGATGGTGACTGGTGAAAACTCCGAGGCGGGAAATATTTGGTTCAATTTGGTGACTGTGGGCAGCGGCGGCGACCCCGGTCCCGGTCCTGGCCCTGGGCCTGGTTGCCCTCCCGTGCTCGCTGCCGGACCTGTCGCCATCGAAGGCACCAAAGGTGGGTCGAGCATTTTTTATAAACCCAACCAGAGCAAAGTTTTTTATCACGCCAACACGTGGTGGGTGGCGGCGCAAGATACGAGCGGCAAAGAGTGGTTCTTGTTCAAAAAGCAAGGCGCGAGCTGGATCAAATCTTTTTCGCTCGGCACGCCCGGCTCGGTGAAGCCGGATTGTTTTATCGACGCGCCGAACAACAAGCTCTACGTTTTGCTCTCGCACACTTCGAACGACGGCACGAAATTCCTGCGCGTCAGTTATGATCCGCTTACCGGCTTGTGGTCAAACGATCCCGGGTTTCCGGTTGGACTCACGGGTTTTAAACATCAAGGCGAGAATCCGTGCGTGTTCATTCGCGCGAAGAACGGCGACTTGTGGGTGTTCGTCGCGCGTTTGGGGGTGATCTATGGCCGGCGCTCTTCCGATGGCGGCGCAACGTGGACCGCGGATATTATCATAAAGACGCTCGACATCACGACGGCCATGGTCGATGCCGTGGCGTTTACGAGCAGCGGCAGTAATTACGTCGGCGTCGGCTTCGCGGAAGACACCGATCCGATTTCGCACTACGGCTTTGTTTTTCACAAAGACGGCGACGCCGACAATGTGTGGGCGGATGAAACCAATCTCATCAGCGTGCCGCCCAATACGTTTGGCGATGATCATCTGGCAATGATGGTTTCGCCGAACAACGAGGTGTATATGGCGGCGAAGACGAACCCCGACCTCAACAAAGCCACGGGTATCGCGCTCTACAAACGCACTCAAGCCGGAGTGTGGAGCATGCGCACCGTGTTTGTCGGCAGCGCGGAAACGCGTCCGGCGCTCGCGATTGATGAAACCAACAACGAGCTTTACGTCTTCACCACGCTGCTCGGCTCGCCGCGTTTCGGGCGCTATCGCAAATGCCGCCTCGGGCAAGAAGATAGTTTGACGATTGCGCCGGTGGTGACTTATCTGCAAGAAGGCCTAAATGATTTTCACAACCTCTCCACGCCGGCGCATTATGTGAACAGTTGCACGGGCTTGCTCGTGGCCGCGGAGAACAACACGAATTTCAAAACGTGGTATCAGCTTTTCGCCATTGCGGGCAACAACGCGCCGCCGGCGGCGACGATTGATAGCACGATCGTGACGCCGGCGACCGTGAGCCAAAAGGCTTCTTATAAAATTAAATTCACGCTCGGCGCAACGAGCGCTTTGGCCGGCGGTGTCGATCAAATTGTCGTCACTTGGCCGGAAGGCACAAAAGTGCCAAGCGCCATTTTAACCACGAATGCGAAAGTAAATGGCGTTGCGGCCTTCGCGGTCACGACGGATTCCTTAGCGCGGCAAGCAACCGTGACCGTGCCGGCGAATATTCTTGCGGGTACGCAAGTGACGCTGCTCTTCGCCAAAGCCGCGGGCGTGCTCAATCCGGCGTTGGCAAACAGCTACACGTTGAATTTGAAAACGAGCACGCAGCCCACGGAGGCGATTTCACCGGTCTATTCTATAACCGGCAGCGCAACGGTCGCGATTGGCAATGTCATCGTCACGCCCGATACGGCAACGCGCACGGCGAGTTATCAAATGTCCCTCACGCTCGGCGCAACCGGCGCGTTGACCGGCGGCGTCGGAAAAATTACGGTGAAGTGGCCGGCGGGTTTTGTGCTTCCCGCAACCATTGCGAAGGCGAACGCGAAGGTGAATAGTGTGAACGCTTTCGCCGTGAGCGTGAATCTCACTAATCGCGTGATCAATGTAACGGTGCCGGGCAATCTTGCCAATAACGCGGCAGTGACGTTGTTGTTCGCGAGCGCGGCGGGTATTGGCAATCCCACTGCGCCGGCCGATTATAATTTGGAAGCAAAGACGAGCGTGCAAACCACGTTTGGCGCTTCGCCGCTTTTTGCCATCAAAGCCCTGCCTTCCGGCCCCGTGAACACCGGCGCTTTGTTGGCAAAACAAACTAAGGCCGTGTTCGACAAGTCGAGCCAGAGCAAAGTTTTTTATCTCGACAGCAAGTGGTGGACGATTGCGCAAGACAGCTCGGATAGCAAGTGGTATCTGTGGTATCAAAGCGGCGCGGTGTGGACCCGCAGCATTAAAGTGGATTCGCGCGCCGGCTCGCGCGCGGATATGTTCGTGAACACGGCCACGAATCGTTTGTACATTCTTAGCTCCCAAGGCACGAGCACGATTTTCTTCCGCTTCTTGTACTCCGCCGGCACTTGGATCACGGAAGCCACGGTAACGATGTTGGGCTTCAGTCACGGCGACGGCAGCAATGTGGCCACGCTCGTGCGCGCGAAGAACAATGCGCTGTGGGCGTTTCGGATCAATCTGGGCGCGCTCGAAACGCAAGTCTCCACCGACGACGGCAACACGTGGTCAACAACGATTCCAATCAAAACCGGCTTGGTGGGCAACAACGGCCAAACCGATGCAATCGCGTTCACGCAAGGCGGCGATCACGTCGGCGTGTTCTATAGCATGGCGGCTTCTTCCGGCGGCACGGCGATTGGTTTCTTCAAACATTTGGACGGCGATCCCAACGCTACGTGGACCGATGAAAGCGCGCAAATTACTTTCTTCGGAACGGAAGGCGCGGACAATTTGGTGAGCGCGAACACGCTCAGCAACGGCACGGTGTATGTGATCACGCGCAACAAAACCGGCGGCGTGAGCGATCCGACCAACACGCTTTATAAACGCAGCACCGCGGGCGCATGGACCAAGTTCAAAGTGAACACCGGCGGCAACGCGTGGACAAGCCCGACGCTTGCGATCGATGCGACGAGCAATCGCGTTTTGGTGATGGGCATTCGCACGAGTTCGCCGAATATCGGCGAATATAAAATCTGCGGCGTGGGCAGCGAGAATACTTTGGAAGCCGCTCTCGCGAAGCCTGTTTTCAAAAACAACACGGACAACTTCGGCCACATGTCCGCTCCGCTTGCGGCCGCAACGAATGCAACGGGTTTGATGCTTGTGGCCGGCAACACAACAACGGATGATTTGTGGTTCAACCAGATCAATCTCAGTTTGGCGAAGGAAGGCGCAGAGCAAATCGCCTTGCAACAGCAACGCGAAGTGGAGATCGACAACTTCAAAGAAGCGGGCGTTTATCCGAATCCGTTCAATCCTTCGACGACGATTCGCTTTGCGGTGCAAGCGCCGATGAGCGTGAAGCTGCAAATCTTCAACCTGCGCGGCGAACTGGTGCGCACCCTAGCCAACGGCCAATTCCATCGCGGCCTCTATGAAAGATTCTGGAACGGCCGCGACAACACCGGCAATCTCTCCGCGAGCGGCATGTATTTCTATCGCCTGCAAATCGGCGAGAAGCTTTATCGCGGGCGCATGCAGATGGTGAAGTGAAGGCGGTCGGTTGTCCGTGGTTAGTTGAGTAAACTCTCCCGAAAAACGCAACGCCACGTGTTCATAAAGAACAGGTGGCGTTTTTTGTTTTGATAAACTAGGTCGGCGTTGAGGGGTTGGTAATTTTCAGAGACGTGGACGACGACATGAGCAGCTCGATATAATCTCCCCGAGGACCAGGCCTTAAAAAGTTCTCATTGACTTTGCTTTACTCGCAAGCTCATCGAGAAGTTTGAAGAAAACCCGAGCACTGGCGCGAACGTGTTTCAAACAGCGCTTGCAGAGCATTTGGCAACCGATGCCGAGCTCGTTCGCATGCTGGCAGAGACATTGGAAAAGTTTGGCGCTGCTCCACCCAGTTCGCCGCTCGTCGGTAAGATTGTGAATGCTGAAAAAATTGTGGTGGCAAACAAGATTGATACCCTGAACATGTAGAATGGCTGACCCTTCACAAAAACCACTCGTCGGTGAACTCAATGCACAAAAGGCCGTGGTCTTTGCCTCGCTCGCGGCACGCATGGCGCATGTCCATGGCGAAAAAGTCATCCCAAGCCGCGTAGCAGACGCGCAGCAGTATCGCGGCGTGTTCAGCGATTATTTCCGGCGTACCCCGCCCAATATGATGATCGCACGACCAGCCAAGAAACGTAACGCGTAACACGCAAGAATTACGTTTCACGCATTACTCCATTTGATACTATTTGAGCAAGGTCATTTTCCGAACGAGGCTCGCGCCATTCGCTTGAATACGATAAATGTAAACGCCGGTCGCGACGCTTAATCCTCGGCTGTCCTTGCCATTCCATCTCAAGTTGTATTCACCGGCAGTTTGAACCTCGTCAACCAGATCGACAACTTTGCGGCCGAGAAGATTGTAGACGCTCAACTTGACTTTGCCGGGCCGGGTGAGGGCGTACCGGATCGACGTTTCGGGGTTGAATGGATTGGGATAATTTTGCGCGAGATGAAACGTTGACGGCGAGTTTTGATTTTTGTCCTCGACCCGCGTAGTCGTATGATAAAAGACGGTCAGCGCCGGGCGATCGGCGGGATTGGCATTTTCGCGGGTCCCAAACCTTTTTGCGGTTTGAGAGCTGTTTTCATTTCCCAGCACCACCCATCCGAAATTGCTCGCCGGGGTGTTCAGCCACCATTGAACATCGGCGACCATTTGCGGTGCCGAGTTCCAAAAATAAACCCCGATGCTGCTGACGGTTTGACTTCCGCTTGCGGCTACGGCGAAGTCACCGCCGGATTTTATCCATAAGCTCGTGTTGAAAAAGTTATGAATCCACGTGGCATCGCCGGGCGTTGCCGGAGCGCCGCTGCCCGTTGAAGTGCTTGAAGTTCCTTCGCCCCAATCCGCGAGCGCGCGATGCAACTGAAGCAATTGCGGCCCGGAGGTCGTTCTCGTCATCGAAAGCCTGAGCCTGACGCTGTCGATGATGGCCGCGGCCGGAAGCGCGCTGGCGATATCAAAAGCGATCAAGCCGCGACGAATTTTTTGCTGGGCGTTGTTGCCGGTTTTGCCGGCGAAGAATTGCTGCCCGGCGCCGTCGCTGAGCGACCCGATGGCATCTTCGTAAAGAGTGTTATCTTTTTTGGCGTCGAGGGTGGCTTGCAATTGGGCATAGGAATGCTTGCCGGTTATCATCATCACACCAAGCAATAAAATCCATTTATTGATTTTCATTTTTTCCTTTCGATGAGAAAGCACAGGCTCTTAAAAGTGCCCTCTTTGCTTTATAAGCAAAAACTTTTCTGTAAGCGGATTAAACAAGTATGCGGATAAAGCCTCAAAGATTTATCCGCTTACTACAGACAATCCGCTTACGGAAAGCTTTTGAGTTGCGGCTTGTCGCGTTGTGTTATCACTCCGAGCGAAGTATAGGTTACACTTTTCCCCCTCGCCTGTCATTCAGAAGGAATCTTTTTACTCGCTGGAGATACTGCCGCGTGCTGAAAAAGATTACCACGAAAATGCGTCGTAGCGCAGGCTTCCAGCCTGCATGCAGACAAGGATGTCAGCGCTACGTTTTCATCATGCGCGGGCGGCCAAACGGCCATGACAATTCCTTCTGAATGACAGTACGAGAGGTCCGAGGTGTAACCTATTTTGTGCTCCAAGTAGTAATCATGAAACGTAAAGCGAAAGGCGAAGGGTGAAGAGCGAAGGGTGCGCGCATCGTCATTCGCCCTACGCTCTTCGCGCTCTGCCCTCGGCTATTTCAGCAAGGTCATCTTCCGAACGAGGCTCGCGCCCTGATCCGTTTCCAGCCGATAAATATACACGCCGGTTGCAACGCTCACGCCCTGGCTGCTCTTGCCATCCCATTGCAAGTTGTATTCACCGGCCGTTTGAAACGCGTCAACCAAATCGACAACCTTGCGGCCGAGGAGATTGTAGACGCTCAGCTTGACTTTGCCGGGCTGGGTGATGGCGTATCGGATCGACGTTTCAGGGTTGAACGGATTCGGATAATTCTGCTCCAGCCTGAAAGTGATCGGCGCATTATCTTCGCGTTGATTCACGCTGGTCGGTTTCGCGGTGATGGTCACACGAATGACTGCCGTCGTTGCCGGGTAGGTAAAGCCGTCGTTGACGAGCCGAACCAAGTTATCGGGATCGGCAGCGCCGGTGTTTGCCGCGGACTGGCGTTGGACTTGATGAGGGCCGACGCCCGGCTCTTCATTGGCCTCGGTGCCCGCATCCCATAATTTGAGCTGCACGGTGGCATCGCCGGAAAACGGCGTGCCGTCCGGATTGAATAGCGCAATGCCATTTTCATCCGGCGCATAGAAAAGATCATTGGAGGGAACAAACATCGTGGCGAAAGCGAGCATAGCTCCGGGCGCGGCTTCGAAAGAGAATTCATACGCGCCACCCGGGCCGATTGGGCCGGGCGCGCTCGCGCCCACCGGCGTATTGACCAAACCGCTGACAAGAATACCAGCCTGTCGCGCTAATGTCGAAGCGAGTATGGCCGGATCGCCATCCTCCGCGATGCCTTCGAGGCCGCAACCGCGATCAGGATGTCCGGAGGTGAAGGTTGGTGCCGGCGTGGCGTGAACGGCCCACGCGCCGGGCGAAAGCGGCACCGGTTGCATGGTGCCATTCGAAGGCTTCAACGTGGTCGGCGTCGAAACGTTTTCGATGCGCACCGTGAACGGCGTTGCTCGAACCGGATTGATGACCACTCGAATAACTTCTGCCACAGTCGGATAGGTAAAGCCGTCATTGACGAGACGAACGAGGTTGTTCGGATCAGCCGGTCCCGTGTTTGGCCCGGACTGTCGCTGCACTTGATTGGGACCAACGCCCGGCTCTTCATTCGCCTCGGTGCCGGCATCCCACAATTTGAGCTGCACGCTGACTTCACCGGAAACCGGTGTGCCGTTCGGATTGAATAGAGCGATGCCGTTTTCATCCGGCGCATAAAAAATATCATTGGAGGGAACGAACATCGTGGCAAAGGAAAGATGCGAGCCTGGCGTGGCATAAAAGA
>Ga0247727_10004654_pt1 | contig 28872 bp, 32 predicted proteins | sample WisWelCaveWW1625_FD_202498 | JGI IMG/M metagenome (GOLD analysis project Ga0247727, IMG submission 202498) | Biofilm microbial communities from Wishing Well Cave, Virginia, United States - WW16-25 | ecosystem: Environmental > Aquatic > Deep subsurface > Groundwater > Cave microbial mat | place...
CCCCGAGGAGCAAGAAGGTGAGCCGGTTCATGATGATAGTCAATTTCGAATTGACGATACTCCGAACCCCTCGCCTTCAAGGCGAGGGTAGTTCAGTTAAATCGATTCGCCCGAAGCCGAGCAAGAGCACTAGAGACATCAGAGTTGTGCCCACCACATGAATCGCAAAAGCCATCTCGACTGGGCCGATGTGGCGCGCGAGCAGCGTATTGAACGAGGCTTGCGTCGTGATCGCCAACCCGACCAAGACCGCGAGCACGAGTGGCTCATAATGTTCCATTGTCGAAAATCTCCTTACTTTATTTTTTTGCTGTTATGAGTTGACTAGCTTAGTTGATATAGCTCGATGGTTACGCACAATTTTCTTAACATCGACCGTCATTAATTCGTGATTTTGAATGACTATTTTCCCATTGACGATTAAGGTGTGCACGGTCGTCGGGCTGCACAGAACGAGTGCGCCCAACGGATCATGAGCGCCCGAGTAACTTAGTGTTTCCAAATCAAAGAGAGCAATATCAGCCCCCAAACCTTCTTGGAGAAGCCCAACGTCGTCGCGCCCTAAGCATCGTGCGCTGCCCAGTGTCGCTAATTCAATCGCTTCTTTGGCTGTGATCGCACTGGGCCCATGCATCACCCGTTGGAGTAAAAGGGCTTGCTTCACTTCGGCTAACATATTCGAAGAATCATTTGAAGCACTGCCATCTACTGCTAGCCCCACATTGACGCCCTTTTTGCGCAGCTCCAAAATTTTTGCGACGCCCGAGCCCAAGCGCATATTCGACGTTGGGCAATGAGCAATGCTCAGACCCGCGCGACTCATGCGTGCGATTTCTTTTGCGTCAAAATAGACCCCATGCGCCAGCCAAGTATTCTGAATGTTCCAGCCTAATTCTTCGATATACTCTAGCGGGCTACAGCCAAATTGAGCTTGACAAAATTTCTCTTCATCTTGCGTCTCGGCCAAGTGTGTGTGCAGTCGCACATTATACTGTTTTGCCAGTATAGCGGTATCACGCATCAATTCTTTGGTCACGCTGAAAGGCGAGCAGGGCGCAAGCGCGATGCGCGTCATCGCGCCGAACGACGCATCGTGATGTTCTTTTATTAATCTCTCGCTCTCTTTTAAGATTATGTCATCGGCCTGAGTGATCTCATCGGGAGGCAAGCCCCCTTGGCTCTTGCCCAGGCTCATACTCCCGCGACAAGGCTGAAAGCGGATGCCGATCTCGCGAGCGGCTTCGATCTGAATGTCAATGCAGCGTTTGAGTGAACTAGAAAAAACATAATGATGGTCGGTCGTGAACGTGCAGCCGGAGAGCATCAGTTCGGCCATGCCCGCCAAGCTCGACCAATAAATTGCTTCTTCGTCCATCTTGGCCCAAACGGGATAGAGCTTTAGAAGCCAGTCAAAAAGCCCCGAATTCATTGCCGGGGCATACGCTCTAGTCAGCGTCTGATAGAGGTGGTGATGCGTGTTGATAAAACCGGGCAGAGCGATCTTGCCTCGGCCATTGATCATCTTATCTACTTTTATTCGCGGCGTTGCATTGTTATATATTTTCGCGATGCGATTGCCGCGAATTAATAAACTGGCATTGCGTATATATCCTTCAGGAGTCAAGAGATCGACAAGGGCATCTAACTCTTTGATAAGAAGCGTTTTCTCTTTTTGAGGTGGTTTGGTGCTCATCTTATTTCTGTCTATTTTTTAGTATTTGTACGAAAGAGCGCGAGCGTAATTCTTCCACGGTTAAGCTCGTTAGCCTTACGGCTTCTTGTTCAGTGATCGCGCCGCAATTGATCGCGCGCAAGAAATAATTCAGAAGCCCTTGCCCTGTCGCAGCATCGTCAAAGACATCGCCGACCAATGTCGCTTGTGCGGCCTTGGAGACAAAATTTCTCAGTCGCTCGGATGCAGCATCGAGATTTTCTAGAAAGAAAGAATAAACAGCCGCGTAGCGCGTTGGCAGCTGGGCGGGATGCAAATCCCAACCCTGATAGAACGCATTGATGAGTGAATACTGAATGTGCTCATAGTGCAGCTTCCAGGCTTGATGAACGATGGCGTTGTTCTCGGACTTTTGTTTGACCGTCAATTTCTTGTTTTCACTGGCACGGTGGGGAGCAATGGGCATGATGTTCGTCGCGCCATCGGAGAGCCAAATGCCCGTGCCCGCGAACGCGACTTTCATCATCTGCTTGGCAAAATCACAGGCCGAGTGCATCATATGCTGATACGCGGCGGTGATGCTGCAGCTTGCTGTGTAATCGTAGGTGCCGAAATGGGCCGCTACGCAGCGCCCACGCGCCGCCTCAAGCAGCTTGGGCAAATTCGTCTCGCCGCGCGCATTGATGATCGCTTGCGTCGTCTCAATCATGATTTCCATGCGCAACGTGTTGGAGGCAAGCCCGATCTCTTTTTCGAGCAAGTCAAAAATATCAGCAAGAGCAATGACTTGTTGGGGAATGACGACTTTGGGCAAAGTGATAAAAAAATTGGTGGGCAGCGTGCCCTTCGTCTCTTGCAAAAGCGCCGTCACAAAGAGATCGAGCGTGCGAATGCTTCGCGCTTTTAGTTCTTCAGTGAAAGGCTTGATGCGAATCCCGATGAAGGGAGGCAGCGTCTTTTCGCGCATCCCTTTTGCGACTTCGCGGGCTGCACTAACAGCATGATTATCTTCTTCGGTGTCGGGGCGATTGCCGTAGCCGTCCTCAAAGTCAATGCGAAAATCTTCGACGGGCTCGCGATTGAGTTTTTCTTGAACGCGAGCGTAGACGGCCCAGGCTAGCCAGGCGGGATAATTTTTGCTTTTTGTGGCTTCGGGCGATTTATCGAGCTCTCTTTGTAATTTTGCGATCTGCGTCGATTTTGTAGGCAACAATCTAGCGTCGGGCAAATTGAGAATTTTGGCAAAGGTCGCAAAATCAGGCGCGTACTCTTCGAGCGTTCTTAGGGCCGTTTGCCCCATGCGCTGAGCCGTCTCTGATTTAAAGAGCTGCGCGCCACCGTAAACTGTGTGCACCGGCTGGCGACGTCCGGATTCTCCCGGATAGTGCTGCATAAAAGCCGTGTTTGCTTGGTGCAGTTGGGCTAAAATTGCTTCCGTTGTGGCGTGGGCGAGAGACGTTTTCATAATGAAGACCACTATACTCAAGACTTCTCTTGCTTGCTAAAAAAGCGCCATCCGTGCTAAAGTGCGAAAACGTGAAAGCACAGTACAAATACAAGGAAACGAAAATGGAAAAACCTTTTGAAGCGACATTCTATGTCCGTTGGGGAGACATGGACTTTAATGCCCACATGAAAAACACGACTTATCTGGATATCGCTGCCGATGTGCGGATGATGTATTTTTCTCAAAACGGCTTTTCGATGAGGGAATTCGAGCATCTTCGTATTGGGCCGGTTGTCTTGCAAGATACGCTGGATTATTATCGCGAGCTGCGCATGCTGGAAAAATTCAAGGTTGAGCTTAAACTCGCGGGCTTGAGCGAAGATGCCTCGCGGTTTCGGATGCGCAATGAATTTTTTCGAGAGGATGGAAAACTGGCAGCGCGCGTCACGAGCCTGGGCGGTTGGTTCGATCTGTCGGCGAGAAAGTTGGGAGCGCCTCCGGAAAAATTAGCCGAAGTCCTGCGCTCGATACTCAAGAGTGAAGATTTTCAGACACTCGAGTCAAGCCTGCGCGATAAATAATTTTCACTTTCTCAATTTCGATTTTGTTTTGCCCTTAAAACTTCTGTAATTTATGATATTTGATGCGATGCAGTGTTAAGGGTGTGGCTGGACGATGACGAAGTTTGAGATACTGGATGAGCTTAAAGATGTTGAAACCATTGCCTCAGGACGGGGTGTGTATACAAGCGGTATCTGGAGCGGACATATGGCAAAGGACAATGGAGAAAGATGAAAGGCATTTCTACAGTACAGCTTGCAGATGGTACGATTTGCAAAGCAGAAGTACACTGGTTTGAAGCGCATGGCATAGGCCGAAAGGATTTCAAAATCAAAAAGGTGATTGGATGAGCCGTTTTGTTATCTGCATCGATAACAGCGGCAATGCTGCGAGCTTAATTGTGGGCAAAGTCTATCGCACGTTGCCCGCTGCTGAAGCGGAGATGCACGGTATGCTGCGCGTTCTTGATGAAGATAAATCAGAAACGGACGGTTATCTCTATCCGGCATCTATCTTTGTGCCAATAGAAGTGCCAGAAGCAGCCGAGCGAGCGCTGATGGCAACGGGTGCCTGAAATATGAAGAATGCAGCTGTGGAACCTACCTTGCTTCGCAAGAACGTCACTAGCCGCGTCATCCGTCCTGGCGAGACATTCTCAGAAGAGCACGAGTGGGCAAACTCTACACCCGAAGAACGGATCAATGCCGTATGGGAACTGACTCTTTTATGTCTGGCATGGCAGGGGAATCTTACCGATGAACCGCGACTTAAAGATCTGTTAGCCACATTCAACGCCCACGGGGTTGAGTATCTGGTGGTCGGCGCATACACGCGGTTGCTCATGGGCATATCCGCGCTACGAATGATCTTGACGTGTGGGTTCGACCTAACTTAATAAATGCGAAAAAGTGCTCAAAGCGCTGCAGGCATTTGGTGCTCCGTTACACGACCTTAGCGAAGCCGATCTCACTATACCTAGTCTGGTCTTTCAAATTGGAGTGCCGCCAATGCGCATCGATATACTGACAGAGATTGATGGAGTAGAGTTTGCGGATGCTTGGCCCACTCGTGTGTTGGTCCGATTTGCGGATCAAGAAGTAGGAGTGCTGTCGAGAGAGCATCTGATTCAGAATAAGTGTGCCGCTGGGCGCACCCAGGATCTAGCTGATGTTGAACGGTTAGAAGCCAGAGGTGGAAACCGCAAGAAGAAGTAGGCCTGACGGATGGGCGATGCTCCTCTCCCCAAAAGTCATCGTGCTTTGACATTCACCAAACCATAAAACTATAATTTTCCTTAGCAGCAGAGAGCTTAAGAAACAACGCACCTGGGTGTCTTAGGTCGCGAGCAAGCAGCCTAAAGATGTTAGGCAAAAACGATATAATAGAGTTAGGTTTTGCAAACTCATAGGATAGATTGTCGCAAACTATATTGAAAATGACCCGATCAAATCAATCTTGGAGGAAACTTATGAAAGCCATTGTTTTTCACAACTATGGATCACCCGATGTTCTTAAATGTGAAGAGATTGAAAAGCCGACCGCTGGGGACAATGAAGTTTTGATCAAAGTTCGCGCGGCTTCCCTCAATGCCCTTGACTGGTGCCTCATGAGGGGTAAACCGTTGTTTGTCCGCCCAATGATGGGGGGGCTGCGCAAACCAAAGATCACACGACCCGGCGTTGATGTGGCCGGCCAGGTTGAAGCGGTTGGCAGGAACGTAACTCAGTTCAAACCAGGCGACGAGGTGTTCGGCTCGTGCCGTGGGGCCTTTGCCGAGTATGTGTGTGCCACTGAAGATAGATTGGCACTGAAGCCAGCCAACATTTCGTTTGAGGACGCAGCAGCCGTACCACTCGCGGCAATCACGGCCCTTCAGGGTCTTCGTGATAAGGGGCGCACCCAGCGAGGCCACAAGGTTCTGGTTGATGGCGCGTCTGGCGGTGTAGGGACATTTGCGGTCCAGATTGCCAAGTCGTTCGGGGCTGAAGTCACGGCGGTGTGCAGCACGAGGAATGTGGACATGGCGCGATCGATTGGCGCGGACCATGTCATTGATTACAGTCGAGAAGATTTCACGAAAAATGGGCAGTGTTACGACTTGATTTTTGCTGCGAACGCCTATCATCCGATTTTCGATTACAGGCGTGCGCTCGGTCAGGACGGAACTTATGTCAAGGCCGGAGGTGGTTGGGCTCAAATTTTTCAAGCTATGTTACTGGCACCATTACTTTCACGGATTGGAAACAAGAAGATGTGTTTCTTTATAGCACAGAGAATCAAGACGGATTTGGTTCTTCTGAAAGATTTTCTTGCAGCCGGAAAGATTGTACCCGTCATAGATAGACGTTACCCGTTAAGCGACGTGGCTGAAGCTATCCGTTATCTTGAAGGAGAACACGCCCGAGGAAAAGTAATCATAACTTTGGAACATAACAACAAAACCTAACAAAGCGCTGCGCTTGGCAAAGCGGGTGAGAGTGATCGTTAGCCGTTCCAGTACCATGCCTCAAACTACGGCAACTATAAACTTGATGCGGCGAACCATCGGCAATATCGGTCTGTACTACATCTGTTACCGCAAAGGGAGGCATTCTTAATTGGCAGAAGAATGGATCAATAAAGAATTCATAGCTGAGGAATTTGAGAGTGCTGATTTTCATCGAAAATATCTCGAAGGCTGCCGGTTTGCGCGATGCAGCTTCCGACGGACTCCCATGGGCGAGCTGATCACTCACCGATGCTCGTTTTCCGAGTGCGATTTCACTCATGCCAAATTGAATTCCTCCAGCCATAAGAGCTCAGCGTTCACGAATTGTACGTTTGCTGGAGCGAGGCTGTTTAGTACTCAATTCATTGGTTGCAAAATGACCGGATCGTCTTTTATTGAGGCCGATATGACGACGTTATCCATCGTGGCTGGAGATTGGTCATACACAAACCTAAGACATAGCAACCTGAAAGGTCTCGACCTCAAGCGCGTGCGATTCATCGAAGCCGATCTTTATGGATGCGACTTAGAGAATGCCGACTTTCGAGAGGCAGACCTAACCAAAGCCAATCTCGCTCAAGCGATCCTCAAGGGAGCCGATCTGCGTGGTGCTACCGTCGATGGAGTAGATTTCAGAAGCTTTGACCTTAAAGGCGTACGTTTGGACGTTGGACAAGCCATTCAAGTGGCGAGAACGTACGGTGCTGAAATCGAATAGAGCTTGATGTAGCTTGTATGCTAGTTCAGATAGCATGCTAATAAAATGACTGATCTCATCATCACGAGCAACAGAGTCGTTACACCCGCTGGAGTCAGGCCTGCTTCTATTCACATTCACAATGGCCGCATCGCTGCGATAGCCGAGCGCAATGGGTCTCTTGCGAATGGCGAAATAATGAATGTTGGGAATTCCGTCGTGATGCCCAGCTTGGTGGATACGCATGTTCATGTAAATGAGCCAGGCCGAACCGAGTGGGAAGGCTTTGCGACAGCCACGCGCGCGGCAGCCGCGGGAGGCGTAACGACGCTCGTTGATATGCCTCTCAATAGTATTCCTGCAACGACAACGCTCTTGGCATTTCAAGAAAAACTTGCTGTTGCTCGAGGTCAGTGCTGGGTTGATGTCGCATTCTGGGGCGGAGTCGTGCCCGGCAACACGTCGGAATTAGCACCGCTCATCAAGGCAGGCGTGCGCGGCTTCAAATGCTTTCTGGTTCACTCCGGCGTCGATGAATTTCCGAACGTGACTGAAAAAGACTTTCGCAAAGCGTTGCCTGAATTGAAAAAACTCGACACGGTTTTGCTCGCTCACGCCGAAGCTCCCGACGTGATTGAGCGAGCGGGAATTGAAGATACTACTGGCGATCCGAGGCGCTACCAAACATTTTTGCGATCACGCCCTCGCGCTGCAGAGAATGAATCTATTCAAATGCTCATTCAACTCTGTCGCGAAACCGGCGTGCGTCTTCACATTGTGCATCTCTCTTCTTCCGAGGCGTTGCCCAGCTTGCGCCGAGCTAAACGTGAAGGGTTGCCCATCACCGTCGAAACCTGCCCGCACTATCTTGCTTTTTCGTCCGAAGAGATTTATGACGGAGCAACCGAGTTCAAATGCTGCCCCCCCATTCGCGAGCGTGCGAATTGCGAAAAACTCTGGGAGGCGCTGGGTGAGGGCGTTATTGATATGGTGGCATCCGATCATTCGCCCTGCCCGCTGCAGATGAAGTTACAAGAGTCTGGCGATTTTATGAAAGCCTGGGGTGGCATCGCGTCGCTGCAACTGGGTCTACCGGTCATGTGGACACATGCGAAAGAGCGGGGTTTCGATCTGACTGATCTTGCGAAATGGATGTCGCAGAGCCCTGCGAAGCTGGCTGGACTGGATCCCCGCAAGGGGGCAATTAAAGTTGGTCACGATGCCGATTTAGTGATTTGGAATCCAGAGCAAACTTTTCTGGTTGAGCCTTCTGTACTGTTTCACAAACACAAGCTAACACCGTACAATGGCCAGAGATTAAACGGAGTCGTCGAAGCTGTATTTGTGCGTGGTCAGAGAGTGTACGAGAGAGGGGAATTTTTTGAAAAACCAGTGGGACAAATACAATTACTAGAGCCTAACAATATTTGAAAACTATTTTCTCTCTCCAGTTTCTAGATCAGCAATAATGCGTGTGATCGCGTGCCGTAGGGAAAGGATATCGTGTAGATAGTCAATATACTCTTGCTTGCGCTTCATACTGGAACGGCCTCTTGCAAGATATGCCTACCTATTGCGGGTTTCAAGCTGTTTTTTTCTACAAGGTCCACCTTTACCCCAAGAAGAGCGCTCAACTCGTGTTCAAGAGCAATGAACTGAAGCAGAGTCAAAGAGCGATCATCGAACTCGACTAAAATATCGAGGTCGCCGTTCCTTTTCTGTTTTCCTCTCACATAGGAACCAAATAGACTCAAGTGACGCACGCCGTATTGATTATGAAAATCAGGAAGAGATGCTCGCGGAGTACGAGATCTTCATGCTCCCTTCTATAATCAAAAAATTTCTTTACAGTCTTGTCTTAAAGAGACCTACTGAGTAAAGTGCAGGAGCACTAAATTTTAGCAAGAGTACTATGTGCTTATCAATCGGGAGACACAAAATGAACTTCACAGAACTAGTAGACCTGGCCTCGGAGCGCGTGGGCGGTTTGGTGCTCTACGCCAACGATGAGTTCTTTGCGCCGAAAGAAAATTTGCTCAAGCTCAGCGCGCCTATCTTCATCGAGGGTAAGTACACCGACAATGGGAAATGGATGGATGGCTGGGAGTCACGCCGCAAGCGCGCCCCCAATTTACACGAACTTTATGATTGGTGCATTGTCCGACTCGGTCTGCCCGGACGAGTTCACGGGGTCATTGTCGATACGAGTTTTTTCAAGGGCAACTATCCAGCGCAGTGCTCCATCGAAGCCTGCGCTATGAATGCAAATGCCGATGCTATGCAGCTGATCAGTGAAGCTGTAGGTTGGGCTGAAATCTTGCCCAGGTCCCCCTTGCAAGGGGACTCGCGCAATGCGTTTGAGATCAAGCCAACCGAGCGCATCTCTCATCTAAAATTGAAAATTTATCCTGACGGCGGAATCGCGCGGTTGCGCGTGCATGGTGAAGTCCTGTCAGATTGGGATCGTCTCATAAGTCGTAATAGTGAGATCGATCTCGCTGCAATCGAAAACGGAGGAAGGGTGATCGCTTGCAGCGACATGTTCTTCGGACATCGGCACAATCTCATCATGCCAGGCCGCGCGATCAACATGAGCGATGGCTGGGAGACCAAGCGACGCCGAGGCCCTGGCTATGATTGGAGTGTAATCAAGCTTGGAAGGCCGGGCACGATCGAACGCCTCGAAGTCGATACCTCTTGGTTCAAAGGAAACTTTCCCGAAAGTTTTTCATTCGAAGCAAGCAATACTCCCGAACTAGAACCTAAAGATTTTTCTGCACTAGACTGGAAAGAAGTGATGCCGCGTACCAAGCTACAAGCTCATACACGGCACTTCTTTGAAGACGAGTTAATCCATATTGGCGTAGTAACACACGTGCGATTCAACATCTTCCCGGACGGCGGCGTGAGCCGCTTGCGCGTTTTCGGTAGAGTGAAAGCCTAAAGACAGAATTCGTTTATTTATCTGTTCTTGAAATCTAAGTGAATATTGATTTATCTCTACTATGATGACTGAAATCGATCATCTGAACAGAGCTTCGTATCAAGAAGCGAGAGAAAAATTTTTAGTCTGCTGCGGCTCGCGCGCATGGGCGCAGCGCATGACAGACGCACGACCTTTCAAAAAGCTAGCTGGTTTGCTTAAGCAAGCTGAGCAAATCTGGTGGAGCCTCGAAGAAGGAGATTGGCTCGAAGCGTTCGCGAGTCATCCTAAAATTGGAGAACGCACAACAGCAGCTCACCAATCACCCAAATCATCCCAATGGGCGTCTCAAGAGCAAGCCGGGACAAGTACAGCTACTCATGAGACAATGAGCGCGTTGACAGAAGCTAATTACGCGTATGAAAAAAAATTTGGTTATATTTTTATCGTATGTGCTACGGGCAAGAGCGCCGAAGCGATGCTCGCATTGTGCCATAAGCGATTGGGCAATGATCCTAGTATAGAATTACGCATTGCTGCAGAAGAGCAACAGAAGATTACCGAGATTCGATTGCGAAAACTATTGGGAGTACTGGAGTAAGATGAGCAAAATCACAACTCATGTTCTGGATATCGCACAAGGCCGCCCGGCCCAAGGAGTGCCCGTCGTACTCGAATTGCAAATCGCGCCATCGGCATGGAAAGTGATCGGAGAAAACAAGACAGACAGTGATGGGCGATCGCGAAATTTGCTCGCCCCTGACTACCCATTGCAAGCGGGAAATTACAGAATTCGTTTCGATACCAACGCTTATTTCGCGTCACAAAGTGTGAAGGGGTTTTACCCAGAAGTCACGGTCATCTTCACGGTGCGCGATACGACACAGCACTACCATGTCCCGTTGCTCTTGAGCCCATTTGGCTATTCAACCTATCGAGGGAGTTGAAAATATGTCAGCGATACTGGCCCATAACAATTACGGAAAATCGCGTGTGCGACTCGTAAAAGTAGCGCGACATGAAGACCGTCACGACTTGCAAGACATCACTGTTCATATCGCGTTTGAAGGAGATTTTGAGTCAGCGCACATGCGGGGCGACAACAGCAAAGTTCTGCCTACCGATACGATGAAGAACACTGTCTATGCACTGGCCAAACAGGTTCCCGAAATTGAAGAGATTGAAGATTTTGCGCTCAGGCTCGCAGAGCATTTTTTGAAAAACAACGCTCAGACTTCACAAGTTACAGTCAAGATTGAAGAGAATGTGTGGACACGCATCGCAGTTGCGGGTGTGCCTCATCATCATTCGTTCACCAAGAGCAACGATGAAAAACGAACGACGAAAGTTACGGCGTCGCGCGAAAATGTTATAGTTGAATCGGGATTTGAAAACCTGCTTGTGCTTAAGACGACCCAATCGGGGTTTGAGGGTTTTCTCAAAGATCAATACACAACACTCAAAGAAACGAACGATCGCATTTTTGCGACCGCGATCAAGGCCGCTTGGCTTTACACTCGACCTGAAATAGCATCCGGCACACTCTGGCGCGGCGCGCGGCAACTGATTTTAGAAACCTTTGCTACACACGACAGCCTCTCGGTACAGCAGACGCTCTATGCCATGGGCGAGGCCGTGCTCAACAAATATGAAGATATTTCAGAAATCGCGCTCTCCTTGCCGAACAAGCATTGTTTGCTGGTCGATCTAGCGCGCTTTGGCATGGAGAATAAGAACGAGATTTTCGTGCCGACGGACGAACCCCATGGATTGATTGAAGCAACGATAAAGAGAAAATAAGTTAGATGGCGTTTTAACTCTCATTGGTTAATTATTCGTCGATCTAATCTTTCAGCAAAGGCCAGCACATAGCCATCTGAGTCAAGGCTATATGCTACGCGATCTCCCCAATCGCGTTCTTGGAGTTGACCCAGCTCAACGGCTCCGCATTGCAACGCTCGTTGGTGATAGGCTTGCGCATCGTTAACAACCAAATAGAGCTCAGATCGTGGAATACCATCCGTAGAAAGAGAGTTAGGCAGTTTCTCACCGAGCAATTACTTTATTCCCGTCGTGGGCATTAAGCCTAATACGCTCTTGTCATTCAAGATGAACTCGGTCATTCCCGGCACATGCAGTTGTGGGGCTTCGCTTAATACTTTCGAATAAAATTCCATGCTCTTGTTTTGATCTTGAACATAGAGAATGAAATGTACTTTCATAGCTTCTTTAATTCTGTATTTTTCACTTTCCACTCACAGGGATACGTTTGGGTGAGTAGCTGAAAACCAAACTTGGCCACGATTGGCTTGCTCATTGGGCTGGCGTCAATCGTGAGAAAGCGTATTTTATTTCGAATCGCTTCTTGCACGCGCACGGCCAGCAACGAAGTATAAAAGCCCCGATTGCGATGCGTTGGCAAGGTCGCGCCGCCCCAGAGGCTGCCGAACTGACCCTTCAATGGCAATCTAAGCCAGGCCGCGCTCACGGGAATCCCATTTGCATAGGCAATATAGATGCTCAAATTTTTTGGATAACGTTGCTGCTCTTTTGCAAGCGAGTCAGCCAGCCACGCGTGATCTTCTTTCCAAACTTCATTCTGTATTGAGACAATTTCGCGAAATTGGTCCGGATGAGAAAGAAGGCGAACATCGTGAGTGCTCGGCTGCAAGAGAGTTTGGGGGGCTTTGGCTAGATCAAGCACCATCAGCGCTTCGACTTCGCCGATCTCAAAGCCGTGACGCGCCAAGCGTTCTTTCAAATCGGCAGGAGCATCGTGCTTAAAATATTTCCATTCAAAATTTTGCCCAATCGTTTGGAAATACTCTATTTGCTCTTGGATGACCGCATCGGCGTTGCTCTGGTTCAGCTGCGAGTAAAGCACGATGCCTGCGCGGCCGTCAGGATCGCTATGTCTTACTGCATAAGGCAAGACTTCTCGCCGCACGTGAGGGTAGTGAACCTCGCGACGCTGTTCGTTATCGTAGAGTGCAAGAATTTCTCTTAAATTCATTTCCAGCTCCATAATTGAGGGTCTTCTCTAAATTCAGTGGCTTCGAGTTTTCTTAGCCCATTGAAACTGTCCGGCGCGCGCCGTTTAATCTCTTCCCAGGCTCGCCTGAAAGCCGGGCGTTCTAAGTGAGACCGAATGCCCTCGCACCAATTTTTCCACGTTTCTTTACTGATGCGATCGTTTTCTCGCAAAAATATTTGTTCGTTGCACAGATCAAAGTAACGATAAAATGCGTCGAGTGCGATCGCGTATTTTTCTTGGCTCAAATCTTCGCCGAGCAAGGCTTCAACGGGAATACGCTTGACGATCTCGCGATATTGATGCGTTAGCTCGTCCTCGAATCGGGTGCGTGATTGTCGTTGCCCTAAACGAATTTGCCAGACGGCCAAGAGCACGCCCGCTGCCGTGGCCACCCAAGCGGCGACTTGAACGAAGGTCAGCCATTCCATGAACAAATTAACTTCGCCTCAATCGTTGAGGCGTTGCCCCCTCAATGCGTTCGATTTCGCCGCGCACTTCCATGTCCAGCTTCACGACGGTTGAATACCAGGAGAGCGAGCCGAGTCTTTTCTGTTCTGTCGGCGAGAGCTGCTTCTTTACTAGAGAAGCGAGTCGCGAAAACAGAATGCCCTCTTTGGTTTTGGGAATCACTTTAAGAATCGCTGCACGCATCAGATCATACTTCCATTGGTCAATGCGAATGGATTGCTTGCCGGGGCTCGGCGTCCGACACAGAATCTTGTCGTTTCCTTTGGGCATCATTTGCTTTCCTCCTAGCGATAGTCTCCGTCTCCTTTAATAGCACCGCGCTCCAGCCGCGAGAAGAGTTTGGTGATATTTGCTTCGGCCACTTCTTCAAGCGAGAGGCCCAGCTCCGAGCAAATTTGAGTGAGATACCAGAGGACATCGCCCAGCTCCCCTTTGAGCGCCTCGCGATCGGCTTCGGTGATTTGCCCGCCACGATCGCGAAAGATTTTCTTGATTTTGCCGGCGACTTCGCCGGCTTCGTTGACCAAGCCAAGCGTCGGGTAGACAATCGAGTGATCGGTCTTGATAACGTTCCAGGTCTTACGTGACTCGCGCTGATAGATTTCAAAATTAGCTATTTTCACATTACCCTCTTCTATATTCTGTTTATGAGAATAGCCCTAGTGTACTAAAAAACGGCAAGTATAAAAAATCGACAGATCATGCTCGTTTAAAGTATTCACTCGGGCAATCACAAAGATCGCCTCTACTTGCTGGCTTTGCTTATTGGCGCTTCCATCCTCTTAATTCATAATACTTTTCTTTGGGTTCCGCTGTCCAGCCATTGACCCCGTGCTTCGGCAGCCACCACAAGTGTATCCCCAAGACAATCGAGAGCATCGTCCCCAAAAAGACAAAGAACCAGACTCTCCCGGCTGTAGCCGAGATCAGGATTGAAAGTCCCATAAAGATAAAAATTTTGATCACGCGCTTCCATTTGGAGGCACCTTCCTCAAAATGCCCCATCACGATATTGCCGATTGACGTCAAAGTTGAAATAATTGCCACTTCAAACCAGTAATTCATAGTTTCTCCTATTCGTTTATTAGCTTTATCTAATATTATGTCTTAAAGCTAATATTATTAGGTATAAGCCTATCGTGCTTTGCAGCGTTTGTCAAGCCCCAATGAAAACGCCCCTCGATGCGCTGAGAGGAGTTTCACTTGCTTCTTGCTTAAAGACGACGATCTTGCTTCTATCGGGAAATGTTCAACTTTTGCAATTTGGTGCGCAAGATCTCACCGCTCGTACTCCGCACTGTGACGGCGTAGAGATACACGCCGTTGGCGAGCTTTGCGTTGGACGCAAGCTGCACGCGATGGCCCGGCGCTTCGTTTTGCAGAATCAATTGCCCCTTCAAGTCAAAAACGTCTACTTTAACCGAGGCAATGTTCTGTCCTTCTACAGTGAAAGCCAGAGTGTCGTTTTGTACGAACGTGTGCGTGACAGACTCAAGAGTGAAAGTTTGTGCTGTGGGCTGGAGCGCGGCGGCATTGACCGATTTGCCTTTGGCCCAGAGATGTAAGATTTGCATGAGGTCGCTGTCGCTTGGCTCGCCGCAGTCTTTGTATTCTCTGCCTTTGTCCCAGGCTTTGACAATCTCAAAAACTTCGTTGCTATCAAAGACCCCATCGGCGCCCGCCGCACAGACGACAAACGTCGGCGAGGGCGGCGGTACATCTTTGGAAGTGATAGTAAATTTGTCTTCAAATTGGAGCTTGTTTTCGATATAAAACTTGACGCTCCATTGGCCGAAGATTTTGCCCGCGGCGGTGCCCTTAATGCTGATCCAGACCCAATGAATTTGAGCTAAACCGACCGAATGCTGTTCGCTCGCGTACAGATTGCCCTTGGGGTCTAAAAATTCCCAGCGCAGCTTCTGATTGGCGAAATTGCCGTCAAAGCGCATCCACGAAATGGCGCGATTGTCCTCGAACAAAAAGATATCGCCCGGAACGGGAGTCCCGTCTCCTAAAATGTCTTTGGCAATCGTGTGTTTGATCACTTTGAGGCCAGAGCCATTGCCATTGTCATCGCCCGGCGGCGGAGGGGGCGGGGGCACAATCCCGAGTGAAATCGTAAAAGTATCTTCGAATTGGATTTTGCTGTCGATATAAAATTTGACGGTCCATTTGCCGATCAATTTGGCTGCTGCCGTCCCATTGATCGTGATCCAGACCCAGTGCGTTTGGGAGCTGCCCACGGCGTGTTGCTCGTTTGCATAGAGATGTCTCTCGGGGTCTAAGAATTCCCAACGCAGCATCTGATTTTGAAAATTGCCGCTGAATTTGACCAACGAGATAGCGCGGTCATCGGTGTAGATAAAACTATCTCCGGGAACGGGCGTTCCATCGCCTTTGACGTCTTGGGCAATCAAGTGTTTATCAATTTTAAGGCCGGAATTGTTATTGCCTTCGCCATCGTCCGGCGGCGGGGGAGGCGGCGGCAGCCCTCCCGTCGTAATCGCGAAAGTGCCTTGAAATTGAAAAGTATTGCTGATGTAAAACTTGACCGTCCATTGACCGATCAATTTTGCGGCGGCTGTGTTTTTGATAATGATCCAAACCCAGTGCGTTGGTGAGTTACCTACGGAGTGCTGCTCGGTCGCATAAAGATGGCCATTGGGGTCAATAAATTCCCAGCGCAATGGTTGATTCGCGAAGTTGCCCGAGAGCCTGACCCACGAGATAGCGCGGTCGTCATCAAATAAGAAATTTTCGCTTGGAGTGGGCGTTCCATCCCCCAAAACGTCTTTGGCAATTTGATGCTTAGAGACGCTGAGGCCTGAATTATTGTTGCCGCCATCGTCTGGGGGCGGAGGCGGCGGGAGCCCCCCCGTCGTAATCGTAAATTTGTCCTCGAATTGAAGCTTGTTCTCTACATAAAACTTGACGCTCCACTGGCCCACTATTTTGGAAGCGGGCGTATCTTTGATCGTAATCCAGGCCCAATGAATCTCAGAAAAGAAGACAAACTGTTGCTCGCTGGCATAGAGATGTCCTTGGGGATCAAAGAAATCCCAGCGCAGTTTCTGATCTTCGAGTTCGCCGTCTAGCTTGACCCAAGAGATCGCACGGTCATCGTCAAATAAGAAAGTACTGGCGGGTAAGGGAGTTCCATCGCCCTTGACATCTTCTGCGATCTTGTGGTCGGCGACCGTCAGCTCCTGAGCAAACACGGGAGTCATTAGAGAAAATATGACCCCAATAACTAAAAATAGACTGCTCCATTTTTGCAATAAGCGCATGCATCCTCCTTTAGCATGTCCTCACAACACAAAATCAAACACACCAAAGCGTTGGCTTCTGTCCCCATTCTCTCTATTCCTAGATATTGGATGAAGCTCAGTCTTGCATCATTTCATCGGTAAGATAGATTACTTTCACGCTCTTTACAATAGCATTTGTCCCTACTCTTTTCACGCTTTTGTCACAGAGTTTCGCTTAAATAAGTGTTCGCGAGAGCAAAGCATGCCTGACAAAATATGAAAAAGAAGATACCCATCTAACACAGAATTGCAGCTAACTTAATTCTTTGAGTATTTGTTCTAGCTGTTGTGGGTTGGGCGAGCCATGATGCCAATGGAAATCTCCTTCCATGAAGGAGACACCCTTGCCAATAATTGTATTACAGATAATCACGGTCGGCTGGTCGGTGTTCGAGTTTTTCACAAACTGATCGAGTGCATTGATAATCTGATCATAATCATAGGGACTGATCTCGATCGTCTGCCAGCCGAAGGAGCGCCACTTGTCGGCGAGCGCGCCCAGCGACATAATTTTTTCTGTCGGTCCATCAATTTGGGTGCCGTTGCGATCCAGCAGCGCACAAAGTTTTCCAAGCTTGTAATGCGCTGCAGACATGGCTGCTTCCCAGACTTGGCCCTCCTGGCACTCGCCATCGCTGATTCCGCAAAAAGTACGATAGCCTCTCCCGTCAAGCCTCCCAGCGAGCGCCATGCCGACCGAGACCGAGAGCCCGTGCCCCAGCGAGCCGGAAGAGTGTTCGATGCCGGGGATTTTCCAGGCCGTGCTGGGATGTCCTTGGAGCATCGCGCCGAGCTTGCGCAAATTTTTCAGCTCTTCTTTTGGAAAAAAACCTTTGTCCGCCAGAATTGTGTAGAGAATGGGACAGGTGTGTCCGTTGGAGAGCACAAAGCGATCGCGATCACTCCACTGGGGCTCTTTGGGTTTAGAGCGCAAGTAATTATAGTGAAGTGCAGTCCAGACGTCGGTCATGCCAAGCGCGCCGCCAGGATGGCCGGAGCCGGCGTGGGCGAGCATCTTGAGCATCTCGCGGCGCAACTCTTTCGCTTTCAGTTGCAATTGGTCGATGCTGAGTAATTGGGTAGACATTTGCTGAGATTATACGCGATGAGACGATGAGGGAGCAAAGCATCGTTGACAAGATTTTTCAATAAGTTTCGTTTCCCTCGTTCAAAAAACTCTTAGCACTGCTTGATTGCCTCTGTAAATATAAAATTTAAGAAGAGAAAACCGTTTATCTGCTCGTTATCAGCGTAAGCACAAACCCTTCGCCCTTTTCTAAAGCTTCGAGCGCTTTGCCAACGACCGATCCCTCGCATTGCTTCGCTTCAGCACACTTCACTGCGTGTCCAGCCTTGACTGCGCTCGCGACCAAAAGGTCACCCGGCTGTATTGCGCCATTCGCGGCACTCGCCCTCACCGGCACCCGGCCTAATAAAGCCATCACCGGACGACGATCGCGCATAAATTCGAGTTGCACCAAATAACTCAAAGAAAGATGCTGGGTCGAAGATGAGTCGCTCGTCTCAATCAATGCACGCACGCTCAAGCCCAGCTCCAAGGTGGCCTTGCTGAATGTACGTTGAAAGAAGACAGACGAGAGACTTGATTCCAAAATCTCAAACAAATTTTGTTCTTTCTCTTTGGCTTGCATGTTCAGAGTGATGCCGGGATGCGTGGAGACGACGCCGCTCACCGACTCACTGCCGCGTGCCTTGCGATAAAATTTGGGTTGAGTGGGATCGGGCTCAACGAGATCTCCGGGCTCTACCGGCTCGGAGACATCGATGTGCTCCGCCAAGTCGGCACCCATCCCAGAGTTAAAACAATTGCTCGCAAGCGCGCAGAAGTAAGCGCCGTCGGCATAGAAATTACCCGAAGACCGCTCCAGTCGCGCCAAAGCGGCTGTGGGGGGTATGAGAGGGGCGTAGCGCGTCTGGCTCCAGCGCGTGCCCCAGTCAAGGCTCGCAGAAACGCCGCTCACGTTTTTGGACCATTCGCCGTAGACCCAGACTTTGGTGCTGTCGGAGGGATCGCGCGCTGCTCCAAAATAATCACCGTAGCGTCCGTAGGGATCGCCGCTGTTGTTGATGCACGTCTGCCCGGCTTGCAGGAGCGCGCTCGCTTCAGTCGACGAAGCGCCTGCACGGCGGCCCGTCACATGCAAGCCCGCGTACTCGCTCGCGCTGCTGCGGGCAAAGACGAGCGTCAGGTCATCTGAGCCGTTGGGAGAAATGGCCGGCATAAAATAGTGAAAGCCGTTGGCGCCGTACACGACGTTCAGCTCGGCGGTGTTACTGGTCGTGCTGAGTTTCAAATAGCGAATGGCTGTGACATCGCCGCTGCCGAAATTTTGCTTCTCGCTAAACGCTCCATAAATTCTATTGTTAGACCAGATTGCGTTATAGATGCGATTATCCAAGGTGTCGAGGGGATCGGGGCAAGTATTGTTTGTCGCAAAAGGAGGCACTTGGTAGGTGCCGATGTTGATCGAGGCTTGGCGTGTCCAGTCTACAGCCGTAGGCGGATAAGTGGGGTTGACGCGCCAGAGCGAAATATAGTTATCTCCATTGTCGCCGCTATTGATCAGATACTCGCCGCCCGGGTTGCCCCAGGTTTTTGCCGCGCGCAGCGTGAAGGCTTGCGAGTTGTCGCTATTTAGACGATCCCAGGCTCGCCAGTAATTTGTCCCGGTGGTGAGTGTTCCGCCCGTATACAAGACGGACTTGGGCAGAATGTTGAGCATCGAGGTCTTAAAACTGCCGCCGCCCGCGAAGGTGAACTGGCTGGAAGTGATGTAGACAGCGCCGCCAGAGCTGCTCAAAATTCCATCAAAACCCACATCGGGGTAATCAGACCAAGTGGCTTGGCCGCTATAGTCAAGCTTGCTGTCCAGTTTCCAGTTCCACCAGCTGCCCGTAGGGTCGGATGTCTGCGAAACCGAAACGAGATAGAAGCTTGTCTGACTCGTATCGTTTACTTCAAGCGCCAGCATGATCCAGTGATTTTCGTGAGGATCGTAAGCGATGCGAGGGTCGAACGGGCTGCAGCCGCTGCAGACATTTTGGAACCAAGCCGCCAGATCGCTGCGTTGCACTTCAATGCTGGTCGTCTTGCTGTAAATCGCAAAAGTGGAGTTGACGATCGTGACGATATGACTGGGGCCAACGGCCAGATCGGGGTCGGGAGGTGTGCCCGATCCGTCGCTTGCGATGCCCTCGACATTGGTCAAGATATCGGGAGCCAAGGGCTTATACTGGCGCTGCTGTGAATCGCTCAGCGGAAGTATTTCTTTTCTCACCGAGGGATCCAGTTCAACCGTGAAAGGCGGATTTGCGACGGGCTCATAGGATTTCTTTTTCAATTCTTCCAAAAGCTCTCGGTCGATCGCCGAGGTCTCTTCTCGTCGTTGTCCAGAGCCGGGATTGATGGGAAGAGGGCCTGTCGGCAAATTGCCCCATGTTCTCACTTGAGCAGGAGGGAGTGTTTTTGCGTCGGCATTTTGTTGAGCTTGCGAGACGAGCGCATTGGATTGAATAAGACCCACGCTCAGCGCACTCAAGAGAAAAATAAAAATATAACGCCAAGCATATTTCATAAAAAGAAAAGAATGCGATTCTGATTTATTCTTAGTCATAATGTATGGGCCTCCCGCGCTCTCGAATCAAAAATCATAAATAAAAAAGAAGGGGCGTTCGGCACCACCCCTTCTTCGGTATTTATGCGTATGAGCGTTAGTGTAGCAGCTTTAGGGGCGAGAAACCAAGGTTAAGCCTTAACTATCAAATATGTAGGGACGGGCGACCGCTCGTTCGCCCCTATAGCATCGAGATATATTACAGATACAAATTAATTTATCTTTGCACAACTATCTTCTGCACCTCGCGGTAGAGAAGCTCACCTGTATTCTGCCGAACGCTCAAGACATAAAGATAGACCCCGTTCGGCAAGGGCGCTTCGATCTTCTCTGGCAAAGGCGACCAAAGTAAATCGTGGTCTCCACTTTGCTCAGCGAGCAGACGACCTGCCAAGGTGAAGACCTGCGCCCGAAATTGATTTTCTTTGCTCATCGGTCGGGCATCGAACCCCAAGAGAATAGGCAAGAAAGACTCATTCGCTGAGTTGTAGGTGCCGCAGTCCAATGCCACATTGAAGTAGGGTCGGGTGGCGGTGACTGCGGGCAGCCCTGCCGCGCGTTGCGTCTGGACAATCAAACGCAGTGACCCGCCTTTGCGTATTGACGCAGGGAGTTTGGGAGAGATACTCACGATCGTAAACGGCTCGCCCGTCTGAGGCGTGAGTGCAGTGATATTTCGCGTACTGTTTCCCCGATTGAGAATGGTAACCGTGATATTTTTTTTCACGGGATTGCCTTGAGATGCATTGAAGACGATTGAGGCCGGTTGCGATGTCACTGAAACATTGGTACAGGGCGAGCCTACTGCGGTCGTGGTCGAAGCAGAATTGTTAGAGAGATTAGGGTCACTGGTCTCGCTGCTCACGCTAGCTGTGTTGGTGACATTACCCTCTTTGGTGGGTTTCACGACAATCGTGACTTCGGCAGAGGCGTCGGCTCGGACATTTCCCAAGGTGCATTGCACGCTGCCTGCAGTGCTTGTGCAGCTGCCCTGACTTGCCTGGGCAGAGACAAAGCTGACTCCCGTCGGCAAGGGGTCGGTGACTTTGACGCCGGTGGCATTGCCGGGGCCATCGTTTGTAATGCTAATTATGTAAGTGATGTTTGTCGCCGTAGAAGCCGGGTCGGGGGAATCGGTTTTCGCAATCGAGAGGTCGGTCGTCACATTGAACGTGGCCGTGACGCTCTTGCTCGAATCCATTGTTACGGTGCACGTCGTCGCCGTGCCCGAACAAGCGCCGCCCCAGCCGGCAAAGGTGTAGCCTAAATTCGCGTTGGCTGTGAGCTTGACTTGGGTATTGGCGCTGAAAACAAACGAACAGGTGGAGCCGCAATTGATGCCTGTCGGATTGCTGGTGACGAGGCCTCGCGCTGAGCCGGCTCTTGTGACTTTGAGCATGAAGGGGCCTGCCTTGGCATCAAAAACAGCCGTGACATTCTTGCTCGCGGTCAAATTCAGCGTGCACGTCGTCGCTGTCCCTGAGCAAGCGCCGCTCCAGTTCGTGAATTTGCTTGCTGCATCGGGGGCCGCCGTCAGAGTGACCTGAGTGTCTTTATTAAAGATGAAGCTGCACATGCTGCCGCAATCGATCCCTGCCGGGGCGCTCGTCACTTTGCCTGTGCCGCTACCGGTCTTAGTAATTTTGACTTGCACCGTTTGAGTGCCGCCCCCCTTAGGAGTGAAGGTAGCAGCCACTGTTTTATTATCATCGAGAGTCACTGTGCAAGTGGGCGACGTACCGGAGCAAGCTCCACCCCAACCGTTAAAATCTGAGTTTGCATCGGGAACGGCTGCTAAAGTAACTTGGGTGTCTTTATTGAAGTTAGCTGACGTAGTAGAACAGTCTACTCCACAGTTAATGCCCGCGGGGGTGCTGGTCACCGTTCCCTTGCCCGTACCCGTTTTGCTTACAGTGAGCTTGAACGTCTCTGCTACACCTTGATCGAAATTCGCTTTAACGGTCGTGTCTTGCGCAATATCGAACTCACAATCGTCAATACCAAAACCTTCGCACTCTTCGCTTGTCCACCCAGTAAAGATGGAACCAGCTCCGGGTTCAGCATGAAGGGTTATCGCTGTACCTTCAGAAAAGCTCTCAGAACAATCGTCGCCGCAGTCAATGCCATTGCCCGTGACAGTGCCGCTTCCGTTTCCCCCTTTAGTAGCAGTCAGAGTAAAGGGCTGCGCCTGTGTTTGTAGTGTTATTCCCCAAACTAAAAATCCCAGCACGCAAAAAAAACCTGCCCATTCTTTCCAGTAGCTCCGTCGAACGCTCTTTTTTGTGAAAACCATAGAAGACAATGTAAGAGTGCCAGTGCTGTGAGAGAAGAACATACCTTCCTCCTAAAGCTTTGTAATGAATCGCTTGTAAGCCATACCGAGGCTATTCTACCGAGATTTTTCGCTGGTCTCCCAGGCGGCAAGGTCTTCTACGGGCTCGACGTGCATGGTGATGCTGGCCGTGCCTAGCGTCGTGCGTATGTCGGCCTCGATCGCTTCGCATAAATCATGCGAGGCCTGAACCGTCATCCCTCCGGGCACGAGCAGATGCAAATCGATAAAACGCTGCGAGCCCGACTTGCGGGTGCGCAGGGCATGATAAGAAGAGAATTGGCTCTGGTAGCGCTCTAGAATTTTCTGAATCTGAGTGAGTTCATTCGGGGGCAAGGCATAATCCATCAAACCCTGCATTGAGCGTCGTAAGAGATCAATGCCCGCCCAAATGATATTGAGCGCAATCGCAACCGCCGCGATCGGGTCTAAAATTTGCCAATGAGAAAGGTTTACGATTATGAGCGCCGCAACGACGCTGACAGAAGTCCAAACATCGGTCAACAAATGCTTGGCGTCGGCTTCTAGGGTGATCGAGTCGTGATCGCGCGCAGCTTTCAACAAGACGCGAGCAACGACAAAATTAATGGCCGAGGCAATCAAAGCGACAATAATGCCGATGTCAAGATTCTTAAGGTCGGCTGGATGAAGAAAGCGCTCCCACGAAACCCAAACAATGCCTACTGCGGCTACTAAGATCAGAGTGCCCTCGACGCCGCTCGAAAAATACTCGGCCTTCTCGTGCCCATAGGCATGATCGGCATCGGCTGGCCGTGAGGCCACTTGCAGCGCAATTAAAGCAATGATCGCGGTCGTCAGATTGACGACCGACTCGGCAGCATCCGAGAGCAAGCCGACCGACCCGGTCAAAATATACGCGCCGAACTTCAGCACCAAGGTGATCACCGACGCTCCGATGGAGAGCCAGATCACGCGTTTCCCCCACGACATTTTTAGATTGTTTCCCATAATATAGTTGTGCGTATGAGTCTCAATACTACTTTAATCCCAACAAGGGCACAGCAAGAAAGTAAACAATCAACGTGGTCAAGACAGCGCCCAGTAAATCCAGTACAAATCCAGCCCTTGCCATTTGAGACTGGGTAATATAGCCGCTGCTAAAAACAATCGCATTGGGCGGCGTCGCGACGGGCAACATAAAACCAGAAGAAGCCGCCATCGTTGCCGGGAGCATCAGCAAATAGGGGTGAACGCCCAAGACCGTCGCCGTCGCCCCCAAGATCGGCATCATCATCGCTGCCAAGGCGATGTTAGAAGAAATTTCGCTCATGAATGTGACGGCAAGACAGATAAAAAGAATCAAGACGAACAAGGGCATCCCCGCCAAACCGTGCAAGCTCCCGCCGATCCAGGCAGCCAGCCCTGTCTTTTGAAAATTGTCAGCCAGCGCAAACCCGCCGCCAAAAAGCACCAAAATACCCCAAGGAATATTTTTGGCCCATTCCCAGTTGAGCAAAAAAGTCCCCTGTTTTAAGTTAACCGGGATTACAAAGAGCAAGAGCGCCGCAACCATCGCAACGGTGGAGTCATCGACCCACTTGTGAATTCCTAGAAAATTAGACCAGCCCGGGAGCGTGAACGCACCGATTTGTAGATTACTGCGAAAGACCCAACCGAGCACGGTCAAAATAAAGACCGCCAAAACGCTCCACTCACCACGGCTCAACGGGCCCAGTTGCAAAAATTCTTGATTGAGGTCGAGCGAAGTGTTCGAAGAAATTTTCGTATGGCGCAGGACACCAAAAGCGAGATACAACCAAGCCAAGGGCAAGAAGAGAAGAACGTAAGGAACCCCGATGAACATCCATTGCAAAAAATCAATTTGCGCAAGATTCGGGAAAAGCTGTTTGGCTTGACCGATGAAGATCGCGTTGGGCGCGGTGCCGATCAGCGTGCCCACGCCGCCGATGCTGGCGGCGTAAGCGATGCCCAGCATCAACGCCGCACCAAATCCCGATTGTGTCTTTTGTCCTTCTAGCCGTGCGATCAGAGCCAGCCCAATGGGAAGGAGCATCATCGTGGTAGCCGTGTTGGAGACCCACATCGAGATTATTCCCGTTGCGAGCATGAAGCCAAAGAGCAGCCGACGCGGGCTGCTCCCCAAGAGTTTTAGAATGAGCAGAGCAATGCGTTTATGCAAATGCCAGCGTTGCATCGCTGCGGCCAAGAAAAAACCGCCCATGAAGAGAAAGATGGTCGGCTCAGCATAGGGCGCAGCGACTTGCTTGGGTTCAGCAACACCGAGCACGGGAAAGAGCATTAAGGGCAAGAGCGCCGTCGCGTAGAGCGAGAGCGCTTCGGTGAGCCACCAGATGGCCATCCAGAGCGCGATGGCTCCGACGCGCTGAGCGGGGATCGAGAGCCCTTCAACAGACGGCAAGCAGAGCACCGTCAGAAAAAAAAGAGGACCGGCAAAAAGCCCAATCTTTTGCTTCAGCGAGTAGGCTTTTTGTTGAATCTCTTCATCGTGAGTGACGAGGGGCTCTGTGGGTCTGATCTTCATCAATCTTGCGCTTTTCGCAAGTAGACGAACCAGTAGATGGCCGCAACCAGAACGCCTCCGCCGATGATATTGCCGATCGTCACAGGAATCAGATTATTGATAAAGCCAAGCCAGTCCAAATTCGCCAACATTTCCGGAGCTTTGTTCGCTGCCGAGAGCACAGTCGGTTCTTGCTTTAGGAGCACTCCCATGGGAATAAAATACATGTTGGCAACGCTGTGTTCAAAGCCCATCGCGACGAAAGCCGTGATCGGATAGATAATCGAGAGGATTTTGTCAGTGGTCGTGCGCGCGCTGAAACAAAGCCAGACGGCCAGACAAACCAGCGCATTGCACATGATGCCCAAGGCCAAGGCTTGCATAAAATCCAAATTTGTCTTGGTGAAGGCAATGTTGAGCGCCGTCGCGCCGACCTTGGCATTCGCAAAACTCCAGTAGCGCGTGAGATAAATAAGCAAGACGGTCCCCAGCGCACCGATCAGATTGCCTATATACACAATGACCCAATTGCTGAGCAGAGCGCCTGCACTCACTTTGCGACTGGCCCAGGCCATCACGATCAAGTTGTTGCCTGTGAAGAGCTCAGCCCCGGCGATGATGACTAAGATAAGACCAAGGCTGAAGACCAGCCCGCCGAGCAAGCGCATCACGCCGTAGCCCAAGCCCGTGTCCGTCATCACCAGCGTCGCAAAAGCAGCACCGAGGGAGATAAAAGCGCCCGCCAGCACGGCCAGCGCAAACATGCTCCAGAAATCGAGCTGGGCTTTTTTTACGCCGACCGTTTCTACACGATGGGCTATCTCCGAAGGGGCGTAAGCGTCTAGTGAGATCGGCTTTTCACTCAGCGTTAGATTCGTTCGATCTTCGCGGCGCATGCTTTCAACTCCGTGATTCCACAAATGGGGTCAAGGGCATCGTTGGTGAGAAAATTGGTCGGTGCTTCGGCATAGTGAAACGGCATCCAGAGAATACCCTCGGGAATATCGACGATCTTGGCTTTGACATTGAGCGCTCCGCGGCGCGTCGAAATTCTTACTCTTTCGTGATTCTGGACACCCAACTTTTGTGCATCGTTTGAATTAAGCTGGACAAAATTTTCAGGGTCGGAGTGTTCGCAACGCGTTCGTCGGGTCATCGTGCCACAATTGTACTGCATGAAGGTTCTCCCCGTCGTGAGCAAGAAGGGATAGTTTTCATCGGGTTCTTCGTCGGAGGGCTCGTGTTCAAGCCCGGTAAGATGCCCCTTGCCCCGGGTGAATTTTTCTTTGTGCAAAAATTTTGTGCCGGGGTGAGTGAGATCGGGGCAGGGCCATTGTACGCCGTTCATCTCATCGATGCGTTTATAAGTGATGCCCGCGTAGATCGGCACGAGTGTACGAATTTCTTCGAAAATGTCTTCAGCGTTGTTATAGTGCATCGGGTAGCCCATACGTTGCGCAATCTCCGTCACAATAAGCCAATCGGGCTTACTTTGGCCGATCGGGGTGATTGCGGCGCGAACGCGCTGCACTCTTCTCTCGGTGTTCACAAACGTTCCATCTTTCTCAGCCCAGCTGGCCGAGGGCAAGACGACATGCGCGAATTGAGTTGTGCGGCTCGGAAAGATATCTTGCACAATCAAGAGATCGAGGCTTTGTAAAGCTTTTTCGATCTTGGCTGTGTTGCCTTCTGTGAGCGCCGGATCAGAACCAATGCAATAGAGCGCGCGCAGTTGACCGTTCAGCGCTTGTTCCCACATCCGTGAGCAGAAGATAAAATTCTCGGAGCGCGGGACGGGCAATTTTACATTCCAAGCACGTTCAAATTTCTCGACAATTTGTTTGTCTGTCCAAGGCTGATAGCCGGGCAAATTTTCGGGACGGCACATGTCGGTGGCACCCTGGACGTTGTTTTGTCCACGAAGGGCATTGATCCCGCTCGACTCCATGCCAAAGTTTCCGGTAATCATAGCCAAGTTCGCCAGGGCCATGACGTTGGCTACGCCGGAACGATACTCCGTTACGCCGAGCCCATACGCAATGCTCGCTGGTTTTTGCGATGCATAGAGTTCCGCCGCTGCGCGAATCTGCGCCGCCGGGACGCCCGCGATTTTCTCGACCGATTCGGGGGTGTATTTTTGGACGACGCTCCAGAACTGTTCAAAATTTTCGCAGCGCGATTCGATAAAGGCTTTGTCATGCAAGTTCTTTTGAATAATATGATGCGCCATCGCGTTAAAGAGCGCGATTTCCGAGCCGGGTCTTGCTTTGAGGTGCAAATCCGCGACTTTCGCTGCTTCGGTCACGCGCGGATCAATGACAATCAACTTCATTCCCTTTTTCAAAGCTGGCTTCATCCAGACATTCCAGATAATCGGATGGGCATCGTGCGTGTTGCTGCCGACCACTAACAAGACTTTCGGACCCGGCTCCAGAAATTCGGAGACAGAGTTGGTCATCGCGCCGCTGCCCAATACTTTCGCTAAACCGACGACTGTGGCGGAGTGACAGATTCTGAAACAATTGTCGACGTGATTTGTGTTTAGAACCGCGCGCGCAAATTTTTGTGCGACATAATTGTCTTCGTTCGTCGCTCGCGCCGAAGCGATCAGCGCAAGCGATTCGGGGCCGCTCTCGGACTTGATGCGAGTGAGCTCTTTTACGATATAATCATAAGCCTCGCCCCAGCTCACTTCGGTGGGCTGGCCATTCTTACGAATCATTGGCTCTTTCAAGCGATCGAGTGCCATTACGGATTCGTGCGCCGTGGCTCCTTTAGGGCAAAGGGTGCCTCGGCTGACGGGATGCTCTGAATCCAGCTTGGTTCCAATCAATTTGCCGGCATCGTCGACCATCAAGCGCACGCCGCATCCGACTCCGCAGTACGGGCAAATACTCTTGATTTCTCGCATGATCGTCCTCCCTTGTACTCTTTCCATTCTAAGTATAACTCTTATATTGACTAAGGCTCTGATCTTCAACAGTTTTAGGCTTGATGCAAATCATATGCTTGGTGCGGCTGATTCGAGTCATCGCCAAACCTGACGCAGGTCATAGTTCTCCCGCTTCATATTTGACATCATCTCAATGATGATATTAAGATCATGAAATCTCAAATAATAAAGATCAAACGAGGGCGCGTTAAAGAACGAGACACAATAAAACAAAATAAAATAGAAAGGGAAAAGCGATGCTCTACTCCAGTGCTTGCGAATATGCGATTCGAGCCCTGACTCACTTGGCACTTGAGGAAACAGAGTTTCACCAAAAACGTATGCGCTCCGTTAAAGAGATCGCCGAACGCGAGAAAATTCCTCAGCCTTTTCTGGGGAAAATTTTTCAAATCTTGGTGCGGGCTCAAGTCGTCGTTTCTTCCAAAGGGCCCTATGGCGGGTTTGCGCTGGCTCGCTCGGCAACAACGATCACCCTCTATGAGATTCGAGCTGTTGTCGACGGCATTGGCGATTTGGAACGCTGTGCCATTGGATTGCCGACCTGTTCAGACGAGTCTCCCTGCCCACATCATCCTGAATGGAAGCAATTGAAACGCCAAATTAAAGACTATTTACAGAAAACGACGCTTTACGATATTGCCGGCGCCGTACGAGCACGACAAATCACACCCCCGCCAACAAAACACTAAACACCCTGAGGAGGGGTCATGCGATTCTTCAAACTCTTACGATCAGCCACACAGTTCAGGCATCAGCTTTTTTCGTTCGCTGTGTTGGGGCTCTTGCTGCTGAGTTTCCAACAGGGCTGTACCAGTGACACAAACACGGCAAAACAAACTCAAATCCCCGAG
>Ga0247727_10004655_pt1 | contig 28862 bp, 30 predicted proteins | sample WisWelCaveWW1625_FD_202498 | JGI IMG/M metagenome (GOLD analysis project Ga0247727, IMG submission 202498) | Biofilm microbial communities from Wishing Well Cave, Virginia, United States - WW16-25 | ecosystem: Environmental > Aquatic > Deep subsurface > Groundwater > Cave microbial mat | place...
ATTTTCCATTAATGGTCGTTCCCGCCGACGCACCGACGTTGTTGTTGATGGATCGGGGTTGATATCGAAGGTAACTGTATGAAAAATCGAAGGCGACCGGATGTCCGACCCAGGAACCGCCGATATTGACCCCATGGGTGTCGCTGTCGGGAATGCTTGGGTCCCAGGTCGATTCGCCGACCACGGCCGGATAAAAGTAATAACCCGCCCGGGACTGCCACCGGTCATTCCAACGGTAGTTGGCGCCCGCCCCCACGGACCATTTGTCCTTGTAAAGGCGCGGGATAGGATTGTTGGACCCGAGAACACCCAAGCGGTTGGCGTCCGATTCCCCGGAGAAAGTCAATGTGGTGTCGTGAAAGCTTGAGTAACCGACCCACTCGCCGTCAACGGCCAATGTCCACTTGTTCGGCGAATAGGCGTACCCGACCGTGACGGACGGGGGAAGTGTAATTGTCGTCTTGGTGTCCGTGGCATATTGGTCGCCGCCGAATAGCCCGGCCGATTCATTTGATAGGCCACGAAGATGAGTTTTGCCCTTAATGCCGATTTTGACATCGGAGCGGTAGCTTACGGCAACGGCGTGACCATCTTTAGGCTTAAATAGAACCCCCACGTCGGCGCCAACGCCATCGCCGTTGCCTTCAAGTTCCTGCTCCCCATCCGGCGCAGCCACAAAAGGGCCGCCGGACAAAACGAAATTCAAACCACCGACATCAACGGCGGATTTGAGGGAGGCTTTCCCGGTCGTATAGGCAATCCCGCCCCCCACCATGAACCGGTCGTTGACGCGAAAAGCGATGGTGGGGCTGTATTGGACAATGCGGAGGTCGCTGTCGGTCGTAACATAACGGAGCGGCCCATCCGCCGGCCAGATAGTTTTGAGGCCAAAAGGCGCGTTAACACCAATGCCTGCGGCCCACCTTTCCGAATAGGAACGCCAGGTGGCGTAAAGATTAGGCACGACGGGGGTATAGTTCGCCATTTTTGAATTGCCGGTGGGTGACATATATTTCGATGATGGAAAATGGGGGGCGAAGCCCAAAGAAATCTGGCCACCGGGGACTTGCACAATCCCCGCCGGATTGAAGAAAAGGGCGGATGGGTCGTCGGCCACCGCGGTAAAGGCATTTCCCATTCCAAGGGCCTTTGTTCCAACAACTTGATTGCTGAATCCGCCCGTGCCGACAGCCCAGAGACGGGTTCCCGAAAAGAGGACCAAAATGCTCAACAGGAATCGACGCATGAAACCCCCTTGGTTTAGTCTTAGAGCCATCGCGCTGAACTTAATCGACGGAAAAGGATTTTAAAAGCGCGGGACCGCCGGAGACGTGAGCGAAGGACTTCCATCGCCGGCGCGGAGGCGTAGAACCTGTCGCCCATCAGCAACGACCCTTGGGTGATCCATCCCAAGGCGTCCTGGGCGCGGGGAAGCTCGGCTTTGGCGGCGTCGGGATAGAACAGGACTTTGCGCGAGAGGCCGCAGAACAGATCGTAGAAAATGGTCACGCATCCCGGCAAGATCTTCGAGCGTGTTTTGCGGAGGATCTTGAGCCGATGGCAGACGGCGTCCAGGCGCGATCCATCCACGATCAGGATGTCGGGGAAGGTGTCCCGCAACGGCTTCATCCACGACGCGTAGGCGGCCGACGCCCGAGGCAAAACCCGCGCCACGAACGCTTCGTAGAGGGCTTGGAACAGGCGGGGGCGCAGATTCGCGGATTTCTTGAAAAAGGCCCGCGCCGTCGCCCGCACTTAGGGCCACAGCTTGTCCCGTCCGCGGCCCTTGCGGGTTTCGTCCACACCGTGCTGAAGGGACGGAGGATGACGGAGAATCATGGCCGTCCAGAACAGCCAGACGGCCCGGAAGGTCCACGCCCGTTCCCGTTCGGTTTGTCGGTGTTCCTCGAAGACGGTTTCGCACAGGGCGGGGGTCAACGGGTCCAGCAGACGCCGGACCGGCGTCAACAGGTACACGCGCTTGTTTCGGGGAACGGAGGGTTCGATCGGCTGGGGGATCTTCGGGTCCGCGTTGACGGCCTTTGTGGACATGGGCGGAGCACTCCTGTCCCACCGTCCCCTCGGCTGGGATCGCTCGGCGATGTGGATTACGATGAAAATAGCATTTCACGATTCAGCTCCATCGGTTAAGTTCAGCGCGATGACGCTTAATCATCCATACTTATATTGAACCCCGAAGCCCCCGCGGGGCCAATCGCAGCGGATGTTGTCGAAGGGGCACAGCATGCGGCAGGCCCCGCACTCAATGCAGTTTTCGTAGGACACGATGATCTTTTTCTGGCCCTCCTCCCACCGGTACACCTGCGCCGGGCACACTGCGGTACAGGGCTTGTCCGGGCATTTCGTCGAGCACACATCGGCGTTTTCAATGGTGATGTGCGCTTGGTGGTCCGCCTTGTAGGTGAGCGTGCCCAGTTTCTCGTCAACGTTGGTTTTGGGAAGCGCGTCCATGTCCGTCCTATCCCCCCTGGGTCATTTTGCGGAAATCGAGGCCGGCTTTGATTCCCGCCTTCAGAAGGTCGTAGGCGTTTCCCCAGGTCAATTCCGTGGAAATCAGGCCCTTCACCGCCTTGTTGCGGAAGATGCGCTTCAAGATCGATTTTTGGACATCCCGCTTGGGCCGGCCGTCCACGCCGAAATATTCAAGGATGGCCTGGGACATGAGCTCCGGACCCTCGGCCACGAGTTCCATGTGCTTCTCCACCTCGGTCTCCAAATTCCGGTGGTCGTAGAGGTCCGGGATGATGTAGGACTCCCGCAGGCGTTTCTGGTAATTGGCCAGAGTCTTGGAGGAAAAATCGCCTTTTTTCTTGGCCTCGATCACGGTCTCGCCCGCGAGGCGGCCGGCCGTCATGGCAAGGTTGGACCCCTCCCGGTGGGACGGGTTGACCATCTGAGCGGCGTCGCCCGCGATTAGAAACCCGTCGGCGTAGAGGGGCGGCATGGAATTGAAGCCGCCCTCGGGAATGAGATGGGCGGAATATTCAACGGGCTTGGCGTCCTTCAAGAGGCGCCGGACCAGGGGGTGGTTCTTGGCGTGTTCCAACAGGTCGGGGGGGCGGATACCGGTTTTCTGGAAATGGGAGAGCTTGCAACCCACGCCGAAAGAAATCGTTTCTTTGTTGGTGTAGAGGAAGGCGTAGCCCAGCATGCCGCGGGTGACGTCGCCGAACATTTCGATGGTGGTGCCCTCGCCCCGCTCCAGGTTGAAGCGGTCTTCCAACTTTTCCCGGGGCAAGGACAGGATTTCCTTGACGCCGAGGGCGACTTCGTCGGACTTCCATTCGTCCATGAGCCCCAACTTCTGGGCGAGCAGGGAATTGACCCCGTCCGCGGCGACGACCACGTCGGCCAAAAGCTCGTCGCCCTCGCTGGTTTTGACCCCGACGACTTTGCCGTCCTTTTTGATGCCGTCACGGACGGTCACGCCCGTGTAGACCTGGGCCCCGGCCTCTTCCGCCTTTTTGGAAAACCATTTGTCGAAATTGCAGCGGATGATGGTGAAACAGTTGTGGGGTTCCTGAAGCCATTTTTCGGATTTGAACCCGACCTGGAGGCCGGAATCTTTCGACAGCACCCAGATCCGCTGTTCCGTGATGGGCCGCTCCATGGGGTTTTGCGGGTCCTTCCAAAACCCCGGGAGGATCTCGTCCAGCATTTTGGTGTAGAGGACGGCCCCCTGAACGTTTTTCGCGCCGGGGTATTGCCCGCGCTCCAAGACCACGACGTTCAGGCCCCCCCGCGCCATGGTGATGGCGGCCGCGGTCCCGGCCGGACCGGCGCCGACGACGATGGCGTCGAACTTGTCGTCGGCCATCAGGGCTTGACCGTCGGCCGGCAAAGCGCCACGGCCCCGTCCAAGTCGGCGGGGGTGAAGGGCTTGGTCAGAAACGCGCGGACCTGGGGAAATTTGGCGAACATGTCTTTGGTGTAATTGAGGGCCGTCAGGACGATCACCGGGAGGCGGTCCCGTTCCGGGTCCCGGGCCAATTTCATCAGTACGGTGTGGCCGTCCACGCCGGGAAGCATGATGTCCAGGACCAGGAGATCCACCTTTTCACGCCGCAGGGTCTCGAGAGATTCCGTCCCCGTGGCCGCCTCGAGGGTCCGATGGCCGCTTTTTTCCAGGATGACACGCGTGATTTCACGGGTCCCCGGATCGTCTTCGGCGATCAGAATGACGGCCAATTCACACCCCTAGTTCCCGTAAAGCTCCTTGTATCGGTCGGGGAAATCGGTCTTGAATTTAGCCAGGAGTTTGGATCGATGGGCTTTCCAGGCGGCCAAATTTTTACCCGATTTTCGCTTTTCGCTGTCGTACGCCAGGAATTTGTAGACGGCCTTTCCCTCGGACTCGCTGATGTCGCAGCCGGGCTTGGCCATCATGCGCTTCACGTAGCGCTGCCAGATGTCGGTCTCCACCTGCCAAATGTTTTTGTCGGAAAACATGTCCTTCTGGGTCGATTTAAATTTGGCCAGGTTGGCGGCTTTTAGGTCCTTCGCGCCGGGGACCTCGAAGAACTGGGAATTCAGCGGCCGCGACGCCGTGTGGCATTTCTGGCATTTCACCAGCAGGACGTTCCGGTAGGCGTCCTGATGTTCCTTGGGGTACGTCGCCAGAACGTCATCGGCCAGCTTCGTCGGCCCCGCGTCGTTGGCGTAGGGGTTGGCCAGCGCCTTCTGCTTCTCCGCGGCGGCGGCCGCGTCGGCGTGGCCGGTTCCGGCCAGGGCGAACACGGCCGCAAGGGCGATCAATGGGGGGGAAAAACGATTCATGGGCGTCACCTGCCTTTCCATGGGTGAAGGGATCGGAAATTCATCTTACCACTCTTCTTGCTTGTCCGCGATGCTGAACAAATAGGTGAGCAGGTCTTCCATCTCCGGACCGCGGATTTTCTCTTTCCAGGGGGGCATGTAGAGGGGCGGCTGGGGGCCTTTCGCGTCGGCCTTGGCCACGACGGCCACGCCCTTTTCGATTTTCTCCTTCAACTCCTCGCGAGTGTAGGTGGACACGACCTTTTTCAGGTTGGGTTCGGTGATGTTCTGGTAATTGAAGTTGCGGATCCCCCCGGACCCGTCCGGCGCGTGGCAGCCCGCGCAGCCGTATTTGACGTAGACCGCGCGGCCGCGCTCAACCGCCGTCCGGAAAACTGGCGTGGTTCGGGCCGGCGAAGCCGCGGCGTATTGCGCGGGAATCCGGTCCGGGGCGAAGGAGAGGACGTAGGTGGTGACGGCGCGCGCGTCTTCATCGGAAAGCGCGAAGGAGGGCATGCCCGAGGGCGCGATGGGCTCTTCGTTGAATTTCCCCTCCGGGTCGCCGGGGACCAGATCCCAAGGGTCCTTGGCCAAATGCAGGCGGATCCATTCGGCGAGGGTGCGTTCCTCCTCGCCCAGCCCGGTGTGGCTCCAATCGATCCGGGAAAGCGGCTTGTCGGAGGTTTCCTCGGCGAGATCGACGGAAATCGGCCCGCCTTGCCCGCGGATTTGATGGCACCCGATGCACCCGAGCTCGCGGAACACCGCTTCGCCGCGGCGCCAGCCGGAGGCGAACGGCATGGCCTTTTCATCAAAGAGGTTGGAATGACATTTGGCGCAGGAGGCCTGGAGATAAACGCCCGTCCGGAGGGGGCGTTCCCAATGGGGGACCGGCCCGTGGGCGTCGCGGACGGTGGTCGCCAACCCCTGGCCCTCGTGGCACACCGAGCAGGCGAATTTCTCAACAGGATGAGCCGCGTGCACCGCGTTGGGCTTTGCGGAAAAAGGATGATCGGGGTACGGCGTTTCCTGGGAGGGGCTTAAAATCGGGTCGTACCCCAGATGGCAGGTCAGGCACCGGTCGAACCGGTCCATGGGTTCGACCATCTCCTGCCGAAGCCTGACGGGCTGGGCCTTGACCAGCGCGAGCTTTTTTGAAAGCCGGTTTTTCTCCTCGGCGTCGACGGCCGACGACAGACCCGCCTTCAGCCGCTTGGTCTCCCGCGCGTAGAACTCCTTTTGGTAGGTTTTCCATTCCCTCCGGGAATCCTGGACGACTGCGGCGATCAAGAGAAAAAGGAGCAGGAAATTCCCGGCGATGAACCAATTCCGAATCGTGAAGTAACGCGTGAAAAGGACGTCCTTGAAGCTCATATGTTGAGGTTAAGGCCCGGCAGGCTGAAAATGTATTTGATGTTGAACCCCAAGCGGGCGCCCATTTTGAGCACGACGCCCAACATCATCAAGAGGAGGAGCATGGTGATCGCGTATTGCAACGGGCTGACGGGCGAAGCGCGCAAATACTTTTGCGGCAACAGAAACCCCATCGCCACGACGACAAAAAGGAAGGCCGCAATGTAGAAGATCTCCGTCAACCCGAAATGCGGGATGTTCTTTCCGATGAAATCAAAACGGAACAAGAACGTGTGGAGCGTCTTGGCCACGACGCCGACCGCGAGAGACCCGATGGCGGCGACCCCGAGCGACTTTTTGAAGGGCAATTCCCCCTTCACCAGTTTGGGAAGAAGCATTCCCCCGCCGAAATAGGCGCTGAAAATCCCCCCCGCCGCGGCCAACGCCGCCCCGATGCCCGGCCACCCGTTCAGGCGGAGGCCCGGCGTCCGCTGGCTCGTGAAGAACCCGCCGAACTTATTGTCCAAATCCACCAGGATCAAGTTCCAGGTCGGCGCCGGAAGGGGCTTGTGCACCGCCCAGCTCTCCCAGGGCCAATACCAGGCCCAGTTGGGACCCCGCATGAAGGTCCCGATGGCGATCAACACGAACCACATGGTGACGCCGAACAGGAAAACAGCGCTGGCGAAGGGCCGCTCCTTGATGGAATAAGAGCCGACACCCAATTTGGGGTCGGGGTCGAGGTAGGGGATCGCGATCAGCCCCAGCATGATGAGGCCCGGCAATTTGACCCCGGCCAGCCACGGGTCGAAATAGACGAGCAATTCTTGAAGCCCCAGGAAATACCACGGGGCCTTGGAGGGGTTCGGGGTCACATTGGGGTTGGCCAGCTCCTCCAAGGGAGCGTTCTGGAGCACCGACCAACCGACCAGGAAAATCAGCATCAGGATCGCGCCGATGTATTCCCGGACCACCAGGTTCGGCCACACTTCCATCTTCTTCTCCGGCGGCTCCCCCGGCAGAGGCGCGGCGGAGAAACCGTCCTTCCGAATGCGCCAGAAATGGACGATCATGAGGACGCCGGCCAGGAACGGCACCGCCACGCAGTGGAGGACGTAGAAGCGCAAGAGGGTGTTCGCGCCGACGGAGGTCCCGCCCAGGAGGGCGAACCGCGCGTCGTTGGAGTTGGTGACCCCGAGCAGCGAGGAGAAGGGCCCCTCCGCCCCGAGGAGCGGCGTGGAGCTCGCCATGTTGGTCCCCACGGTGACGGCCCAGATGGCCAGTTGGTCCCAGGGCAGGAGGTATCCCGTGAAGGAGAGAAAGAGCGTCAACACCAAAAGAACGACGCCCACGCCCCAATTGAATTCCCGGGGGGTCTTGTAGGCGCCGGTCAGGAAAACGCGGACCATGTGCAGGATGACGAAGAGCACCATGGTGTGGGCGCTCCAACGGTGCAGGTTCCGCATGAAGAGGCCGAGGGACACGGCGAATTCCAGGTCCTTCATGTCGCGGTAGGCCAATTCCACGGCGGGACGGTAGTAGAACATGAGGAGGATGCCCGTGACCGTCAGGATCATGAACAGGAAAAAAGACAGGCCGCCGAGGCCCCAGGTGTAAGTGAACTTAACGGCCCGCTGGCGGAGGCGCGCGGGGTGAAGGTGCAGCCAGACGTTCCCGAGGATGTGTTGGGCGCGGTCTCGGGAGGTGTCCTTCCAGGCGCCGCCCCGGAACATGGAGCGCCACACCTGGGTGTTGATGAGTTTGTCTTTGAGCTCGGTGAGGTAAGGGGGCATGAATTAAACGGCGACGCGGAAGGCGCCGCGGTCGCGGAAGCCGGGGCGGTTTTCCATCTGGGACTTGTCGATGACCAGATCGCCCTCCGGCGTCACGTCCACCGAGCACCGCCAAAGGGGCTTGGGCGCCGGGCCCGCGATCACGTCGCCTTGATTGTTGAAATTCGAGCCGTGGCAGGGGCAGCGAAATCGTTGATCGGCGGGAAACCAGTTCGGCGTGCAGCCGAGGTGGGTGCACCGGGACCAGAGGGCGTAGACGCCGGTGTCGTCCCGAATCACCCAGACGCGGTTCTCTTTGTTGATCGTGACGCCGAGCGGGATCTCCTTGAGTTTCCCCACCTTGAAGCGCTGGGAGGGTTCGTAGAGGACGTTGGGGAGCATGAAGCGAGCCGAGGCCGCGGCGCTCCCGGCTAGGAAGGCCGCGAAGGCCCCCCACGCTCCGGCGATCAGGCCCCGGCGGGTGAATTCCGCGTTGAAAAGACCTTCAGGAACGGTCGGCCCGGGAACCGCCGGTGGTTTGGGTGCGTCATCGGACATGGAAGAGTCTCGTGTGAAAAAATTATTTTTATGAAGGCAGGCCGAGTTTACAAGTTCACCCGGGGAGTGTCAACACAAGGCGCAGTCGTGTCCGTTTTGGCGCCTCGTTAGCGCTCTGAAGGGGCCGGCTGGCCGAGGCGGGCCAGCCTCCAACGACCCGGTCGGAATCCCCTCCGGCCCCTTGTTATCCGTTGACGGCCTCTCGGGATTCACTTAAAATCCTCTCTTCATGTTGATCCTTCAATTCCTCATCAATTTTCTCAAAGTGCTGAATGAGAAGGCCTCTCCCCAGGCCATCGCCGGCGGCTTCGCCCTGGGGATGATCATCGGCTTGACGCCCACGGAGGCGGCCCAATCTTCCCTCGGCAAAGAGACGGCCCATTTCGCCCTCGAGAATTTAAAGGAACATTACGACCCGGAGAAACTGATCACTCTGGACAGTCTTTCCTCCGCTAAGAAAATTCGGGAGGAGAAAGACCGCCTGGCGGGCGTGTCCGCCGCGTGGCAATCCCGGGTGGACGGCCTGGACGTGGAGGGGGTCTCCCAGAGGGCCAAGGCCTTTGAGGAGAGGGTTAAGTCGGAAAAATTCTCCGGCGTGGAGGGCCTTCGGAAAGCCCAGTCGCTTATCGTGGAGGGAAAAACCCTCAAGGCCGATTTTGAGAAGACGCAACAGAATTTCAACGACGTAAAGGCGTCCTTGCGGTCGGAAATCGGCCGGTCCCAAGAGGTCCTCGCCGATATCGAGCGGCTGAAGAAAGAAGACATCGATGGCCGGCTGGATTTCGTCAAGGGCGGGTTCTCCGCCGAGGGCGTCACCCGGGGCCTGCTGGGCCCCCGGGGAACGGGCAAAATCGACACCGGGCTGGCGTGGTTCCACAAGGTCCGGAAATTGATGCCAGAGAAGAAGTAAGACGCCGCGAAACCACCTGCCCCCGCCCGCACGGGAAAGACATTCTCTTCCCGTTTCACTACGACTGGCCCGCCTTTCATTTAAAAAGTAGTGTTTCGTTGTCGCTCTGAAGGGTCCGGCTGGAATTCCGTCCGGTTCGCTCAGGCCCAGAGGGCCTTCGCTCGGCGGAGTCACGGCCCGCTGGCCGAGGCGGGCCGGCCTCCGACGACCCGGCCGGAATCCCGTCCGAACCCTTGTTATTCATTGATGACTTTAGGGGCTTACGAGACACAAATATAGGAGGACGCCATGGGAAGAATCTTTTCAATAGCGGTCTTGTGGGGCCTGGCCGCCGGCCTGATTCTCCCGCTCTGGGCCGGCGATGCCCCGCGAAAGAAGGTGTTCCCGATGGACGAAAAAATCAGCGCTCCGGACGCCGAATGGCGGAAGAAATTGACGCCGGAACAGTTCTGCGTGATGCGCGAAAAGGCGACGGAACGCCCTTTCAAGAACGCCTATTGGAACAACCACGACACGGGCGAGTATCTTTGCGGCGCCTGCGGCCTCAAACTTTTCCGGTCCGACGAAAAGTTCGACTCCGGGACCGGCTGGCCGAGCTTTTGGAAGCCGGCCAAGGACGACCACGTCGAGGAAAAACCGGACACGGAGCTCGGGATGACGCGGACGGAAGTCCTTTGCTCCCGCTGCGGGGCCCATCTGGGCCACGTCTTTGACGACGGGCCCAAGCCGACAGGCCTCCGGTACTGCATTAATTCGGCTTCACTGAAGTTCAATAAAAAAGCAAATTGACCACTCCTCTCTTCCAATGTTCAGCGCTCTACTTCTCAAAGAATACCTCCACGATTTGACATGACGAGAATGTTGAGGCCCAAGGCCCCCCGGCCGGACTTCGACGACTATTTCATGGGCATCGCCGAGGCCGTGCGCCGCCGGGCCGATTGCCGGGGCAGCCGCGTGGGGGCCATCGTGGTGGTCGACCGCCGCATCGTTTCCACCGGATACAACGGGACCGCGGAGGGGATGACCAACTGCTCCGCCGGGGGGTGCGACCGGTGCGCGCGGCGCGACAAGTACCCCAAGGGCACGGGCTACGACCTCTGCATCTGCGTCCACGCGGAACAAAACGCCATCCTGGCCGCCGCGCGCTTCGGCATCGCGGTCGCGGGCGGGACCGTCTACACGACACTCCAACCGTGCTTCGGCTGCCTCAAGGAAATGCTCCAGGCGAAGATCCTCCGCGTCGTCTACCTCGAACCCTGGTCGCACCCGGACCGACGGCTGGCGACCCAATACCGGAAAATCGCCGCCCGCCTGTCCGGCGGCCTCGAGCCCATTTCTCCCATTCCAATCCTCTGAAAAGCCAGGGGCCTTCGTTTGATTGACCCTCTCGACGGCAATTGGTAAACTGAAAACGTTCCCTCTCCGGGGAACCCGCCATGTCCTATCTCGTCCTTGCGCGCAAATACCGTCCCTTGCGGTTTGAGGAGCTGGTCGGCCAGGAGCACGTGACGAAGACCCTCGTCAACGCCCTGGCGGCCAAGCGCCTGGCCCACGCCTACGTGTTCTCGGGGCCCCGCGGCTGCGGCAAAACCACCACCGCCCGCATTCTGGCCAAGGCGCTCAACTGCGTCCAAGGCCCCACCCCCACGCCCTGCGGGGAATGTCCCCAATGTCGGGAGATCTCCGCCGGCAGCTCGACCGACGACGTCCTCGAGATCGACGGCGCCTCCAACCGCGGTATCGACCAGATCCGCGAATTGCGCGAAACCGTCAAATACGCCCCCGCCCGCTCCCGCTACCGCGTCATCATCATCGATGAGGCGCACCAAATATCGAAGGACGGCTTCAACGCGCTTCTAAAAACGCTGGAGGAGCCCCCTCCCCACGTGGTCTTCATGATGGCCACGACGGAAGCGCAGAAGATCCCCGAGACCATCCTGTCCCGCTGCCAGCGTTTTCAATTGCGCGCCATCGGCGCCGCGGAGACTGCGGCCCAAATGCGAAAGATCGCCGACGCGGATGGGTTGGCCGTCCCGGACGCCGCGCTTCACGAAATCGCGCGGGCGGCCCACGGCTCCCTGCGGGACGCCCTGTCGCTCCTGGACCAAATCATCGCCTACGCGCCGACCGGCGCGACGGCCGAGGACGCGCGGAACCTCTTGGGCCTTCTGCCCCGGGAGCTCGTGAGGGATTTCGTGGCTGTCCTGCGCGAGGGCGGCGCGGACAAAGTCCTCCCGGCCGTGGACAAGGCCGTTGCTGATGGGTTTGACGTGGGCCAATTGGCCGAGGCCCTCCTGGACCATTACCACCGGCGGCTGTTGTGGAAATCCGGCGTGCGCGACCCCCGGGACCCCGACGCCGCCCTGCTGGAGGCGGAATCCGCCGGGATCTCCTCGGCGGCCTTGGAAAGGGACCTGGGGGTCATCGCCCGGGCCGTGTCCGACCTTCGCCGGAGCGAGTCGCCCCGGGTGACCTTCGAGCTGGCGTGTCTGGAACTGGCCCAGCGCCTGACCCCCGTGGACGAGCTCTTGGATCGCCTCGAATCTGTCGAAAAGGCCCTGCGCGGCGGCGCGCCGCCGTCCGGCGCCTCCGCCGCCGTCCCGCCGGCCCTTCCCCGCGCGATGGCCTCCCCTTCCGTTCTGACGCCCGCGCCCGTCGCCGCATCAGCGGCTCCGCCGCCCCGCATCAGCGGCTCTGCCGCCCCAGGTGTCAGGAGCTCTGCGACTGGCCAAGTGTCGAGGCCTCCGGCCGAGGCCGTCCTCACCGCCTCCCAGGGAACGGAAGTGCTCCGAAAGGCTTGGGACCGGGTCTTGGCGGACACCGATCAACGGAAACCCTCCTTGGCCCCCTTTCTCCACGGTTCCCACGTGAATTGTCCGCCTGACGGCGGTTTGGAAATCGTTTGCTCCCAGGAATTTCAAAAACAACAGATTGTGGCCCAACAGCCGTTCTGGCTGGGCCTTCTCCAGACCCACGCCGGTCGCCCGGTGGCCGCGCGCGTCACGGTAGTCGCGGGCTCTGCCCGCGACACGGGTGACGCCAGAGCCACTGATGCGGCCGCATTGCCACCCGTTCCCTTCTCTGCCGCCGTTTCGGCGGGGGAAGACGCCGATGAAGTCATTGATGAGGAAGGCGGCAGATTGGAGTCCGCGCCCACCGCCGTCGAGGGGGACGAGGACGCGCGCGCCGTCGCCGTTTTGGACGCGGGGATGAAAAAAGTGTTGGACAAATTTCCGGGCAAACTCCGCCGGGCGGATCGCTGATGCCCGGACCTTCCTGGGACAACCTGGTGACGGCCGTCCTGGGCCTTCCGGGCGTGGGGCCCAAGATGGCGGAACGGATCGCCCTCCACCTGATCCGCCGGGGAGACAGCGCCGAGAACCTCCTTCTCAGCCTGTCGGAAGCCAGAATACATTTGAGGCGCTGCCCCGTGTGCGGCGATTTTGTCGAGTCAAAAGCAATCACGGACCCCTGCTCCCGTTGCCAGGACCCCGACCGGGACGCCCGACTGCTCTGCGTTGTGGAGGAAGTTGGCGATCTGGCGGCCCTGGAGCGGAGCCGGGCCTTTCGCGGACGCTACCACGTGCTGGGGGGGGTGCTGTCGGCCCTGGACGGCGTGGGGCCGGAGGAACTCCGCATCGACTCGCTTTTGGACCGGCTCCACCGGGACGGCGCCGAGGAAGTGATCCTGGCCACCAACCCCACGGTGGAAGGCGAAACCACCGCGGGGTATTTGGCGGACCTGCTCCGCCCCTTGGACGTCAAGGTCACGCGGCTGGCGTCGGGGCTCCCCACCGGGAGCGTCATCCAATATGCCGACGAACACACTCTGGCCCAGGCCCTGTCGGGCCGGCGGGCGATGCCCGAAGGAGTAAAGACGTGAGTCAAGGGAAGATCGTCATCGCCGATGACGAAGCGGACATCACCCGCATCGTCCAGAAGATGCTGGAGGTGGAAGGTTTCACGGTGTGGGCCGCCAATGACGGGCAGGCGGCCCTGGATCTCTACCATCGGGAAAAACCCGACCTCCTTATCTTGGACGTCGCTATGCCGGTCAAAAACGGGGTGGAGGTGTGCGATGAGATCCGCCGGGAAGACGGCCGGGTCCTTATCCTCATGCTCACCGGCCAAAAAAAGGAGGGCGACAAAGTCACGGGCCTGTCGGCGGGCGCCGACGACTACCTGACCAAACCTTTCGGCGAAAAAGAACTGATGGCCCGCGTTCGCTCGCTCTTCCGCCGGCCGAACCAGTAAACCCTTGGCCAAAAACAAGGTTCTCCTAGTGGAGGACGACCGTGACATCGCCCAGCTCCAATTCCCAACGTTCGTGGTAGAGCTCGATGATCTCGGTGGCGGGATAAGCCGCCGGGTCCAACAGGGACGTCAATAGCGTTCGCCCTCGGAATCCCTTGCGACGATACCAGATCACACGCGCCTGGAACGTCTCCGGCAAATCCGGATGCTCCTTGCGCACCGGTGGCGGCAAGGCGATTTCCACCAAGGCATCCGGCCCAATCGTCTGATAACGCGCCATTTCAGGTTCTTCTTGGCGCGCACCAACCAGTATCGCTCTTCCCCGCGGGCCGCAAGCCCGCGGAGCTGTCCATGGCGGGTTATCTCGGCGGGACTTTTTGCAATTTATCAACGGTAAATGCGCTTATCTAAACCGCATTGGGGTTAAACCGATTGGCCGAATCTTTGGCCAGGGAAGGGCGCCCGGAAGGGGCGGAAAAGCACCGGGGGGTGGCCGCAGCGCCGGGTCGGCTCCCAGCCGGGTTCATTCTGGACCCGATTGAGAAGACCGCCGATCCCTCACAACCACCGCCCGATGCCGGGACCCCGGCTCTGACGGGCAAATTCACCTCGACGCGCTGACCCCGGCGCTCGGCACAGGGGGAGGAGGGGACCTTACCTCGCGACGGCATCCCGCTCGGGCGACGGGAGCGACGCGCGGTAAAGCTCCTGCAGGGAGCGCACTTGCCAGCGTTTTTGCCGGGATTTTTGCAGGCCTTCCACGACGGCGCGGGCCGCGGCGAAGGTGGTGACGATGGGGACGTTCGACAGGAGCGCGGTGCGGCGGATGTGGAACCCGTCCGAGCGCGCGCGGCGGCCGTGGGGGGTGTTGACCACCAGGACGACTTCGCGGTTTTTGATCACGTCCAGAACGTTGGGCCGACCCTCGGCGATCTTCTTCACCGACTGAATGTCCAATCCCTTTTCCTTTAAATACAAGTACGTCCCCTCCGTCGCCATCAAACCGTAGCCCATGGCTTGGAAGGCCTTCGCCACCGGGAGCGCCTGGGCCCGGTCGCGCTCCCGAAGGCTGAACAGGATCGTTCCGGCTTTCGGCAAGGGGCCCCCGGCCGCGGCCTGGGATTTCGCGAAGGCCAACCCGTAGTTCTCATCGATCCCCATGACTTCGCCCGTGGAGCGCATCTCGGGCCCGAGGACGACGTCCACCTCCGGAAAGCGCAGCCAGGGGAACACCACTTCTTTAACGGAATACCAGGGTTTCTTCCGGGCGATCATTTCCTGGTAGGGAGCGAGCGCGTCCCGAAGCCGCACCCCCACCATCGCCTTGGCCGCCACATTGGCCAACGGAACCCCCGTCGCCTTGGAGACGAAAGGCACCGTCCGGCTCGCCCGGGGGTTGGCCTCCAGGACATAGACCGTCCCGCCCTGGACGGCGTACTGGATGTTGATCAGCCCCTTCACGTTCAGCGCCTTCGCCATTTGAGCGGTGTAGCGCTCCATCGTCGCGGTCACTTTAGCGTCGAGACTGTAGGGCGGGAGAACGCAGGCCGAATCGCCCGAGTGGATGCCCGCCTCTTCAATGTGCTCCATGATGCCCGCGATGTACACGTCTTTTCCATCGGAAACGGCGTCCACGTCCACTTCCTTGGCGTCTTCCAAAAACCGGTCCAGGAGGATGGGCAGGCCGGCCCCGGACTCCAAAACCCGTTTCATGTAATCGGCCAATTGGACGTTGTCGTAGACCACTTCCATGGCCCGGCCGCCCAACACGTAGGACGGCCGCACCATGACGGGATACCCCACGGCCTCCGCGGCCGCCTCCGCCTCCCGGAGGTTTCGCGCCGTGCCGTGGGCCGGATGCGGGATCTTCAGCTTCTTCAATAAATCGCCGAACCGCTCCCGGTCCTCGGCGATGTCGATGGAATCGGCCGAGGTTCCGAGGATTTTGACGCCGGCCTTCAACAGCGCCTTGGCCAGGTTCAAGGGGGTTTGACCACCGAACTGGGGAATAATGCCCTTGGCCTTCACGCGTTCCACCACGTTGACCACGTCCTCCAGGGTCAACGGCTCGAAAAAGAGCTGGTCGGAGGTGTCGTAATCCGTCGAAACCGTCTCCGGGTTGCAGTTCACCATGACGGCCTCATGGCCGCATTCCTTGAGGGCCCAGGCGGCGTGGACACAGCAATAATCGAATTCGATGCCCTGGCCGATCCGGTTCGGCCCGCCCCCCAGCACGATCACGCGGTCTTTCTTCGATGGGGGGATGGATTCATCCTCCTGTTCGTAGGTGGAATAGAAGTAGGGCGTGTCCGCAGGGAACTCAGCCGCGCAGGTGTCGACCCGCTTGAACGTCACGGGAACGTGTTTCTTGCGCGCCTTCGCCACCGACTCGACCGACAGGCCGGTGAGGTAGGCGATCTGGATATCGGAAAACCCGTCCCGCTTGGCGCGTCGAAGAATATCCGTGGGAAGCGCCTTCCCCCCCGCGCGAATTTCTTTCTCCAACTCCCAAATCATCCGGATTTGATGCAGGAACCAGGGGTCGATGGCCGACAATCGGTGGATGTCTTCAACCGAAAACCCAAGCTGGAAAGCGTACTTCAGATAGAAAATGCGGTCGCAATTGGGCACCCGAAGTTTATGCTCGATGTCCTCCAACAGTCGCGCGCGGTCGGGATCGTCCTCCCCCGCGGCGCGCCGGCGCTCCGCCGCGTCCACCCTGGGCACGATGGATTTGCCGTCGGCCCCGAGGCCGGCCCGGCCGATCTCAAGGCCGCGGAGGGCCTTCTGGAGGGAGTCCCGGAAAGTCCGGCCGATGGCCATGACTTCGCCCACGGACTTCATGCTCGTGTTCAGGGTTTGGTCGGCCTCGGTAAATTTTTCAAAGGCGAACCGCGGCACTTTGGTGACGACGTAATCGATCACGGGCTCGAAACAGGCGGGGGTTTTCTTGGTGATGTCGTTGGGGATCTCGTCCAGGCGGTATCCCACGGCCAGGAGGGCGGCGATCTTGGCGATGGGAAAACCCGTGGCCTTAGACGCCAGCGCCGACGACCGGGACACCCGGGGGTTCATTTCGATGATGACCACGCGCCCTGTCTTCGGGTCCAGGGCGAACTGGACGTTGGAACCGCCGGTTTCCACCCCGATGGCCCGGATGCAGGCGAAGGACTGGTCGCGGAGGATTTGGTAGTCCGGGTCCGACAGGGTTTGGGCCGGGGCGACGGTGATGGAGTCCCCCGTGTGGACGCCCATGGGGTCCAAATTTTCGATGGAGCAGATCACCACGCATTGGTCCGCCCGGTCCCGCATGACTTCCAACTCATATTCCTTCCAGCCGATGACGCTTTGCTCCAGCAGTATCTCGTGGATGGGGCTGACGTCCAGCCCCCGGCGGGCCGCGTCGACGAAATCTTCCCGAGTGTAAACAATGGCCGAACCGACGCCGCCCAGCGTGAAAGAAGCTCGAATGATAAGGGGGAAACCGATCTCCTCGGCGATCCGCTGGGCCTCGTCCAGGTTGCGGGCCGCGCCGCTTTTCGGCACGTCCAAACCGATGCCCAGCATGGTTTTCTTGAAGAGTTCGCGGTCTTCGGCCCGCCGGATGGCGTCGATTTTGGCGCCGATCAGTTCCACCCCGTATTTTTTCAGGCTCCCCCGCTCGTGGAGCTCCACCGCCAGGTTGAGAGCCGTTTGGCCGCCGAGAGTCGGAAGGATGACCTCGGGTTTTTCCTTCTCGATGATCCTCTCGATCATGGAGGGGATCAGGGGTTCCACATAGGTGGCGTGGGCGAATTCCGGGTCCGTCATGATGGTGGCCGGGTTTGAGTTGATAAGCACCACGCGGTACCCCTCTTTTTTGAGGACCTTCACCGCCTGGGCGCCGGAGTAATCGAACTCACAGGCCTGGCCGATGACGATGGGGCCGGAGCCGATGATGAGGATTGTTTTGATGTCGGTTCTTTTGGGCATCGTGGCGGTCAGTCCGGAGTCCGGCGGGTTCCGAACCAGGACAAGGTGACCCGGTGACGATCCGGAAGTTCCCCCACCCCTTGATAGGAATAGTCCAGCCGGAATGTCCTCATCCAAAACCCGACCCCTGCGGTGAAGCCATCGCCCGCGTCGCCCCCTCTGCCTCCCAGGCGAAAAACAGCGCGATGGCCGTAGTCCCACTCCAGGCCCAGCGCCCCCGAGAAAGAGCCGAAACGGTCGGTCGCGGCGTCTCCGGAAAGGGTGATGAAGCTTTTTTTCCCGCCGGACGGCGCGTACCGGGGGCGGTTGAAATCCATCGCGTTGTCTTCGCCGGCCGAAAATCGATAGGCCAGCCCCGCCCGGTATTCCGTTGGAAGAGGGTCCCCCACCGTCCGGTAGGTCACTTTTCCCCCGAGATTCAGCGCCGACAGGCCCAAAGTCAATTTCTCGGAGAGGTCCCACTGGGCCCCGACGTCGCCGGCGGTGGCGGCGGCGTGGTATTCCTCCACAAGGGTTGAATTCAAGGTCTTGACTGCGGCCCCGAACCGCAGATCCCGCGTGACGGCCCAACCTCCCGCCAGGGAAAAAGCCATGTCCCGCTGGGCGTTGCGGACCGTGGTCGGACCCGAAAGGGGCACGATTTCAATGCTCCCCGCGTCCAACAAGACCGCTGAAACGCTCCACCCCGCGACCGTCCCGGAACGACCGTAGGACAGGAGGCCGGTGCGCGCGTCCCCCAAGGACGACTGGAATTGCGTGGACAAATGCGCCCCGCGAAGGGTGGCCAACGCCGCCGGGTTGACGGCCCCGACGCCCAAATCGCCCGTGAGCGCGCAGGCCGCCCCGGCGACGGCGGTCACCTGGGCGTCGGCGAATTCCCGCAGGGTGTTCCCGCCCGTGCGCGGATCGGACGCGGCGCTTAAACCACCTGCTGAAAAGACGAGGATCGCGACGAGGAACGTTCGCCGGGGGCCCACGTTATTTCACCACGGCGATTTTCTTGACCTGCGCCAGGGCTTCCGTCTCCAGGCGCACCAAATAAATCCCGCTGGCCACGATGTCCCCGTCCGCGGTGCGGCCGTCCCAGAGGACGCTGTGGGACCCGGCCGTTTTGTCCTCGTTCACGAGGGTGCGGACCATCCTCCCTTGCAAAGTGTAGAGGCGGATCAAAACGTGCCCCGGAACGACGGCGTAATTCACCGTCACCTGCTCGCCCTTCGTCGGGTCGAAAAGGTTTCCGACCAGGTCGAAGCTGATCGGTCCGCCTTGAAAATTCTGGGCCGACATCGACGACGTCAGAGGCGAGTAAGACCTGCCGCTGGGTTGAAAGGCGTAGCCGGAGAGGGACGGAACCAAGGCGTAGTTGCCCTCAAAAAGCCGCTCCACCGAATAAACTCCCGTCGCGCCTGAAATGGACACCCCGGTGGTGGCAATCGTGCCCGAAAGGGTCAGCACGGCGCCGGGGATGGGCGCGGCCAAAAAATCCAAAACGGCGCCGGAAAGAGACAAATCCCTCGCGGCGTCGGTGATGAATTTGACCTCGCCCGAATCGCCGTTGTAGTAGCCGCCCAGATAGCTCCCGAACCGGTTGAAGACGAGACTCGGGCCCACCCCCACCACGCTCCCGGATTCCAGAGCCGAGAGAGTCCATGACGAGCCGTCGAAGGAGGCCCGGCGCAGGCCGGCCCCGCTGGAAACATAAACGATCATGGGTTCGTCCTGATCGTTGACGGCGATGTCGTTGAACACTCCGGCCGCCGGCGTCGCGTCCAACGCCTGGGAGGAGGCCACCGCCCCCGTGCTCGTGAGGTTCACATATTCCAGAAAGCCCTGCCCGCCATCGTAGACGGCGATGTGGGCACGGCCAGCGCTGTCCAAGGCGAGGGACAGCCCCCCGAGCGGGGAAGTGTCGGTCCCAATGATGAAGTGGTCGGACACCGCGAAAGAGGACCCGCTTTGCATGGCGTAACTCAGAAATCGCCGGCTGGTGGTGGTTGAACCCGAGACCAGCGCGATCCGCGCGCCGTCGGTCGATGTCAAAACCAGGTCCACGGGCCCGCCGAAGGTGCTGGTCCGAACGGTGAAGGTGCTCCAGACGATCCCGCTCAACGAGGCGAACACGGTGGTGGAGCTGGCGCTGTTGTAATACGCCACGCGGGGATTTCGGTCGGCTCCGACGGCAATGGACACAAAGGTGTTGGTGCCCGTGAAGGTTTCGATCGTGTCGGCGTTCCAGGTGGAGCCGCTCAACTCCGCGTGCTTCAGCGCCGGCGTGCCGCTGGTTTCGTAATAGACCACGTGGGGGATCCGCCCGGCTTCGAGGGCCAAGGCGCTCTGGGGGGCCACGGAGGGCCCGGCCACGGTGGAAACGGCGGACCAGGTCGTGGCGCCGTTGGCCAGTTTCGCGTAGCGGAGCTCCGACAGGGCCGGGTCGAAGAAGGTGAGGTGGACGTTGTTGTCGTCGTCCAGGGCGATGCCGGTCTGCATGAAGTTCGCGGTGGACACCGAGAGACCCGTCGTCACGGTGTCGGTTGAAACCGCGGCCCGGAGGAGACCACCGGCGGACAGTAGCAACGCCAGGAAAACAGCGCTGCGCCTCACGGCAACCCCGTTTCCCCCCCTCCCTCACCCTCCCCCCTCGAGGGGGAGGGAAGGGGTGGGGGGGGCGATTTTTCCATGAGGCTCATAAAGCGGCCGAAGAGATAGCGGGCGTCGTGGGGGCCGGGGGCGGCCTCGGGATGGTATTGCACGGAAAACACCGGAAGCTTTTTGTGCCGGAGGCCCTCCAGGGTGTTGTCGTTCAAATTGATATGTGTGAGCTCCACGGGCTTCCCGGCCAGGGAATCGATGTCCACGGCGAAGCCGTGGTTCTGGGTCGTCACCTCCACCCGGCCCGTCGTCAAATCCTTGACCGGGTGGTTGGCCCCGCGGTGGCCGAACTTCAGCTTGTAGGTCCTCCCGCCGAGCGCCAACCCCAGCAATTGGTGGCCGAGGCAGATGCCGAACACCGGGATCGGCGCGTTCGCCTCTTCGTTGTGCCGGACCAGCCGGCGGATCGTTTCGATCGCGTAGGTGACGGCCGCGGGGTCCCCGGGGCCGTTGGACAGCATGACGCCGTCGGGCTGAAACGACAACAAATCGTCGAAGGAGGTTTGGGCCGGGAAAATCGTCACATCGCAGCCCCGGGCCGCGAGGGATTTCATGATGTTGCGCTTCACGCCGAAATCCATCAGCGCGACTTTTCGCCGGGGCGCGCTTTTCTCCGGCGCGGGAGGAGCCGGCGGCCCCCACCGGTGGGGCTTGGCGCAGGTCACTTCGCGGACCAGGTCCAACCCCGTCATCCGCGCATGCTTCTTGGCCCTGTCAACGAGAACCTTGGGCTTCACGTTCTCGCTGGAAACGATTCCCCGGCAAACGCCCACGTCCCGCAAATGGCGCACCAGGGCGCGGGTGTCGATGTCCTCAAGGCCGACCACCCCGTGCTTTTTCATGTGGTCGTCCATCCGGGAAACGGCCTTCCAATGGCTGGCCATGGGGCTGAACTCCCGCGCCACAAAACCCGCAACGTGGGGTTTCTCGGACTCGTCGAAATCCGGCGCCGTGCCGTAGTTCCCGATGTGGGGGTAGGTCATCACGACGATCTGGCCCTGGTAGGAGGGGTCGGTCAGCACTTCCTGGTAGCCGGTGAGGGCCGTGCAAAACACCACTTCGCCGGCGGTCTCGCCGACAGCCCCGAAGGCGCGGCCCTCGAAAACGCGCCCCGTTTCCAAAGCCAAAACGGTCTTCACGGGACCCACCGGAATTTCCTGTCCATGGCGATGGTTTCTTCACGGCTCCGCCCCATGGAGATGAACGTCATGGGAACGCCCACTTCCTTTTCCAAGAACCGGACGTACCGTTGAGCGGCCGGGGGAAGTTTTTTATAGTCCCGAAGCCCCTTGACCGGTCCGGTGAATCCGGAGATGTCCTTATAGATCGGAACCGCTTCGGTCTGGCCGCGGCGCGACGCCGGAAATTCCTTCACGATCCTGCCGTCCACGCGGTAGGCCACGGCGACGCGGATGGGGTTGACCCCCTCCAGGACGTCCAATTTGGTGAGGGCGAGCCGGGTGAGGCCGTTGATGCGGACCGCGTGGCGGACCACGACGGCGTCGAACCACCCGCACCGGCGCGGCCGCCCCGTGGTGGCGCCGTACTCCTGGCCGCGCTCCCGGAGCTTGTTTCCAAAATCGTCCTTGAGTTCCGTTGGGAAAGGCCCGTCGCCCACGCGGGTGGTGTAGGCCTTGACCACGCCCAGGACCTCGTCGATGGACGCCGGGCCGACCCCCGATCCCACGCAGGCCGCGCCGGCGATGGGGTTCGACGAGGTGACGAAGGGATAGGTGCCGAAGTCTACGTCCAGCATCGTCCCCTGGGCCCCTTCAAAGAGCACGTTCTTCTTCCTCCGCAGCGCCGCCTGGAGCAGGGTCGGGGTGTCGGCCACAAGCGGCGCGAAAAACGCCCGCAGAGCGTCGTAATCTTTGAACGTCTCCTCCCTCAGGGTATCGATGGAGACGAGGCCTTTCAAAAGCGGCGCCTTGGCCTGCATGTTTTTTTCCACCAAATCCCGAAACACCTCGGGGTCCATATAGTCCGCAAGGCGGATCCCCACGCGGCCGACCTTGTCCGAATAGGCGGGGCCGATCCCGCGCTTGGTGGTGCCGATTTTTCCGGAGCCGGATTCCCGCAGGGCGTCCAGGTGGCGGTGGTAAGGCAGGATCAAATGGGCCCAGGCGCTGATGAAGAGGCGCCCCGTCACCCGGATTTTACGGGATTCCAAAAACCGCGCCTCCTCCCGCAGTGCCCAGGGGTCCATGACGACGCCGTTGGCGATGACGCAGGTTTTGCCCGGCTGGAGGATCCCCGAGGGAATTTGGTGGAGGACGAAATGCTTGCCGTCGAAGACCACCGTGTGGCCGGCGTTGTTGCCGCCCTGGTAGCGAACGATGATGTCGGCCTTTTTCCCCAGCAGGTGGACGATCTTGCCCTTGCCTTCGTCCCCCCACTGGGCGCCGATCACGATGAGCGTTGACACCTTAAAGGACCCTCTCGTAGGCCTTGACGGGCATTTTCCAAACGATGACCCCGCAAAAACGGTCGCCCTCGGGACAGAAGGGGCGGGTGCCGGCGGCGGCGCGCAGGGCGCAGGGAGCGCCGATGTGACGGGCGACCCGCGGGGCCACGTTGGCCAACTGCTCCACCTCCTCCTTGGACGTGCGCCAGATTTCCTCCTGTGCCGTGTAGCACAGCCGCTTCGTCCATTTGTGATGAAAACCGAGGATGTCGCCCGACTCTTCGAAGCGAACGCTGACGGCGTTCGGCAGGAGATAGAGCGCGTATTCTTGGGGAACGCCCAGATTGAGGAGCTCGGAGATTTCCCCCCAAAGAGCGGTCAGGTTGCCCTCGTAAAAGGCCTGCGCCTCGGACGAATGCCGGACAAGTTCCGGCGTGATGAAATCCGGGGCGTCCGGCACGAAATGGCCGGAGAGGACGGGGCGGGAGGCCGGCGTCATGCGGTGGCGCTGGTCCTGGCTGTCGGCGGTGTGGGAAATTTTCTTGGCGAAGGTGAAATGCATATGGACCAGGGTTCGCAGGAGCTTCGCGTGGCCTCCCAGGTTGAGCGATTCCGACAGATAGGGGTTGCGGGCCGGGTTCAGGACGCGGTCGATGGCCTCCTCGTCCGTCATGGCGCTTTGCGGCACGCCCAGGACCGACCGGACCGATTGGGCGAAAACGGCCTCTCCGTTGGCCTTGTGGTCGATCATCTTCGAGCTCAACCCGCCCAGCCGGAGGTCGAATTCCCGGAGGAATTCCCGGGCCGGGGACCGGGCGCCGTGGAACTCCCGGTGGAGGAGGTATTCCGGGGTTTGCTCGAGGGGGATCGGGTCCTCCATACGTTCGACGAAAAGCGGGTCCACAGCGCGGACGGCCTCGATCATTTTCCCAACCACGATCCGTTGCTCCAGGGGGGTATCAAAACTTTCGCAGAGCCGGTGATACCGGTGGAGGGTCAGGCCGCTGATGGTGTGGTAGAGGTGCGAGTGGGTGGCCACGGGCAGAACATACCGGGCCACTTCCTGGGCCTTGCGCTGAACGTATTTCGCCCAGGGTTTCTCGTCCGGGTTCCGAAGGGGAAATATCCTCTTGTATTCGCTTTTGACACCGGGGGTCAGGATGTCGGTGAGACGCTCGTAGGCCTCCACCTGACGGCGTGCCGTTTCCACGTAAATTTCGAGGGCGCGTCCCGCGAGTGGCGGCGTGACCAGGTGGCCTTGCTGGACGGCGACGTAGCGCTGGCTCACCTGCTCCGAATTGTAATAGGGATGGCTGTGGAGGAAAGACCAGATGAACTGCCGGGACACCCGCTCGAGAACGAATTGAAACGTGGCGTGCTGGAGGGTGGTGTGGTGGCCGGCCTTGTAGGTGCTGGCGGCGATGGCGTCCCGTTGGGCGCGGGATTTCTCGTCCCGGCCCACATCTTCTGCGGTGACCACCCGGGGCGAATAACAGGTGCGGGCCGTGGCGACGGCGTTGTTGAAGGGATCCTGAAAAGCACTGGCCAGCCGAACGAGGGGTTCGGGAGAAAGGAGCAGTTTCGGGGAAGCGGTTTCAGCCACGGTTGATTCGGCGCTCACGCTGACATTGATCCTGTTTGGCCGCCCGGAACGGGCGGAGGGTGGGGGCCGAAGATTCTCGGACCCGCGTCAGTGTACCAAATCCCCCGGAAAGCCGTCAAACCGATTTTTTCTTGACACGACTTCGTTTTCCGAGTAAAATAGCGCAATTATCTTAAGGAGAAACAACGCTTATGGTTCGACTTCGCATGCAAAAAGTCGGGCGTCCGAGGACCCCGCATTTCCGGATTGTGGCCATTGACAGCCGCAAGGCCCGCGACGCCGCGGGTCTTGAGATCCTCGGCCATTACCACCCCAAGGACAAAGGCAAGAAAATCACGGTCAACCTTGAGCGTGTGAATTTTTGGCGCGCGCGAGGCGCCCAAGCCTCCGACACCCTTCGCACGGCCCTTAAAACCGCCGGCGCGTGGGGTCCGTCCGCCTTAGCGCCTCTGGCCGCGGCCGCTCACTAAGTTTCTCCTTTTGTGGCTTCCCCCGTCGAACTCGTCTTGTCCGTGGCGCGGAATTTGGTCGCCAAACCCGACGAGGCGCGGGCCGTTTGGCGGGAAGCCGAGCGCACGGTGGAGATCACCGTGGCCCCGGAAGACCGCGGAAAGATCATCGGCCGGCGCGGCAAGACCATCGATTCCCTCCGCGTCCTTATCAACACCGCCTTCGGAGAAGAGAACAAGCGCCTCGACATCCGGTTGGTGGAAGATTAACAGGCGCTTCCGGCGGCAACCTGCGCATTGACGTTTTAACTCTTTTCCCCCGGATGTTCGAGGGGGTGTTCGCTGAAAGCCTCCTGGGCAAGGCCCGGGGCAAAGGGCTGGTGGATTTAAGGGTGACGGACATCCGCGACCACGCGGACGACAAGCACCACACCGCGGACGACCGGCCTTTCGGCGGCGGCCCGGGAATGGTGATGAAACCCGAGCCCCTTTACGGCGCGCTCAAGGCCGTCGGGGCGATACGGCGGGGCCGCGGACGGCCGGTGGTGATTTTTCTCTCCCCCCAGGGGCGGCCCTTCACCCAGGTCCTGGCCGATCGCTTGGCGAAGGAAAAGCGTCTGGTGTTGGTCTGCGGTCATTACGAGGGAATCGACGAGCGGTTGATGGAGTGGATCGATTTCGAGGTGTCGCTGGCGGACGTGGTGCTGACGGGCGGCGAAATCCCCGCCATGGCCCTGGTGGACGCGGTGACGCGGAAAATTCCGGGCGTCGTGAAGGAAGCGGATTCACTCAAGTGGGATTCCTTCGCCGAAGGGTGGGCGGGACGGCTGGACTGCCCGCACTACACCCGGCCGGCGGATTGGCGGGGGCGGAAGGCCCCAAGAATTTTACTGGGCGGCGACCACAAAGCCATCGCCGCCTGGCGGGAAAAAATGTCCACCGTGGCGACGCGGAACAAAAGACCGGATTTACTGAAATCCAAAAGGTGAGAGCGCCATGAACCCCATTCTTGAAAAAGTTGAAAGCGCCTATTTAAAGAAAAATCTGACCGCGTTCCGCGTCGGCGACGTCGTCCGGTTGGACGTGAAGATCGTCGAAGGCCAGAGCGAGCGCGTTCAAGCCTACGAGGGCGTCGTGATCCGCAAGCGCGGGCACGGCATCGGGGCCACCTTCACCGTGCGCAAGATGTCCTTCAGCGTGGGCGTGGAGCGGACCTTCCCCCTGCACAGCCCCCGCATCGAGAACATCAAAGTGCTGCGATCCGGGAAAGTGCGCCGGGCGAAGCTTTACTACCTGCGCGACCTCACGGGCAAGGCCGCCCGCATCGAAGAGGAAACCCCCTCCGTCGCCAAACCCGCGGCGGGAAAATCCGCCGGTCCCGCCCCTCTGGAGCCCGTCGCCACTCGGTAACCAAGCTTTCGTGCCCACGGCCCTTTTTGCGTTCGACAACGTCTGGCGCGAAAAGGGCTTTTTTATTTTGGCCGGCGTCGATGAGGCCGGCCGGGGACCCTGGGCAGGACCTGTGGCTGCGGCGGCCGTGGTCCTGAAACCCGACGCGCTCTGGCCCCGACTTAACGACAGCAAAAAGCTTTCGCCCGGCCTTCGCGACACCCTTTTTGAGCGCATTGTCGGCGGAGCCCTTTTCCACCGCGTCGTTCTCGCCTCCCCCGAACGCATCGATCAGAAGAACATTCTGCAGGCGACCCTGGAAGCCATGGCCGAAGCCGTTCAGGGACTCGGCACGGAGCCGTCCCTCATCCTCGTGGACGGGAACCAGCGCATTCCCCGGATCCCCGCCCGGCTCCAGCAAACGATCATCGGCGGGGACGGCAAGAGCGCCTCGGTCGCCGCGGCGAGCGTTTTGGCCAAGGTCACCCGGGACCGGTGGATGGCCGCGGCCCACGCCCAATACCCCCACTACGGGTTCGACCGCAACAAGGGCTACGGCACGCCGGACCACGCGGAGGCCCTCCGCCGCCACGGGCCCTGCCCTCTCCACCGGAAAAGCTACGCCCCCGTGCGGGCCGCGTTGTCGCCGGGCCTTCCTTTTTCCGGGGGCCCATGTTCGCCAAGTTAAAAAATCTGTTCGGCCGAGGGCCGACATCGGAAGATCTGTCCCCCCGCCAAAGGGAGGGCCGGGACGCCGAGGACGAGGGGCGCCGTTTTTTAGAAGCACGCGGCTACCGCTGTCTCGCCGCCAACCACCGCACGCGCTACGGCGAAGTGGACATCATCATGGAGGACGGGGACACCATCGTGTTCGTGGAAGTGAAAGCCCGCGGCCGCACGGATTACGGCCGCCCGGAAGAATTCGTGAGCCCGGCCAAGCAGGCGAAAATCGCCAAGGCGGCGCTGAGCTACGTCAAAGCCCACCGCCTGGCGAAAAAACCCCTGCGGTTCGACGTTCTCGCCTTCTCCCCCGGCGGCGTTGAGCACCTTCAGAACGCCTTCGCCCCGCCGGCGTGGAAATATTACCTGTAAATCCAGCGTGAAAATTTAGAGGACCGCGCGGAGCGCCGGCGGAACGGGAGGGTCCAACACGCCGCTCTTTCGGGCCAGCGCGGTCCGGGCGCGGACGATGGCCCCCTTCCCGAACCTGGCGTTTAACCGGTCCATGGTTTCGGCCAGGCGGCGCGGCCGCTCCATCTCGTCGAAAAGGCTTCTCTGTCCCCGGAGCGGGCCCACCCGCCCCACCGTCACCCCCACCAACCTCACCGGCTGGGCCAACGGCAGCCACAGTCCCAAAAGCCCTTTCGCCGTGGCGTAGATAGACTCATCGGTGAAAACCGCTTCGCCCAGGGCCCGGTGACGGACCCGCGTTTGAAAATCCGCCCCGCGAACGGCCAGGGAGACCTCCCGGCCCGCCAAACCGTGGCGGCGGAGCCTCGCCCCCACCTTTTCACACAGCAACAGAATGTAGGCCTTCAGCAGTTCCGGGTCCCGCGTGTTTTTTGGGAACGTGGTGGCGTGGCCGACCGACTTGACCGTCTCCGGGGCGTCCACCCGGGCCACAGGGCTGTCGTCCCGCCCCTGCCCCATGAGCTTAAGCCAGTGCCCCCAGACGCCGAACCGGGTATAAAGCGTCTCAAACGGCATCGCGGCCAACTCCCCACAAGCGAGGACGCCCAACTCTCCGAGGCTCCGCGTCAGCTGCGGACCGATGCCGCAGAGGCGCTCCACCGGAAGATCTTTCAACAACGCGGCCACATCCCCGGGGCGGATGAGGGTGAGGCCCTGGGGCTTTTTCATTTCGGAGGCGAGCTTCGCCAACAGCTTGTTGGGAGCGACCCCCACGGAACAGGGCAATCCCAATTCCCGCTGGACGGCCTTTTGCAGTTCCCGCGCGGTGTCCCGCGCCCCGTCCCAATCGACGGGGACGCGCGCCTCCGTGATGTCCAAAAACGCCTCATCGCAGGACCCCATTTCGACTTTGTGGGAAAACTTTTCCAGAATGGGGAACAGCCGGCGGGAAGCTTCGACATAGGTCTTGAAATTCCCCGCCACGGGGATCACCGCCGGGCAGAGTCTTCGGGCTTCGTAAAGGAGCATTCCCGTCTTGATGCCGAAGGGCCGGGCCTCGTAAGAGGCCGTCAACACGATCCCCCGGCGCCCGAGCCCCCCCACGACGACCACGGGCTTGCCCCGGAGGGCGGGGTTCTCCCGCTGTTCCACCGAAGCGAAAAAAGCGTTCATGTCGAGATGAAGGATAGCGCGATCCATGGGGAATCCCATCCGTTCGAAAAAGCTAAAATGCCCGTGCTATAAATGAATTTATTTTTTTTGGCGCCCACGCACGATGCCCTCAGGCATCGTCCCGGTTTGTAGGACGGGAGAGCTTTGGGTGCCTACGGCGGCCCACAGGGCCGACGTCTCCGTAGGAAGGGTGCGAGAGCGGCTGAATCGGCGCGACTGGAAATCGCGTAGGGTCGCAAGATCCTCGAGGGTTCAAATCCCTCCCCTTCCGCCATTTGCTGAGAATCAAACTTCTTTGAGCTAATCCGTCCCGGGGACATCCTTGATGGCGGGAGGATACCGCCATGAGGGTTCCCAAGAAACGCTGTGTTTATTGCGGCCGTTGGTTCCAGCCCGATCCCCGCACCGCCGCCTTCCAGAAAGCCTGCCCCCGCAAAAGATGCCGCCACGAGCGTAAGAAGCAAGCCCA
>Ga0247727_10004656_pt1 | contig 28859 bp, 30 predicted proteins | sample WisWelCaveWW1625_FD_202498 | JGI IMG/M metagenome (GOLD analysis project Ga0247727, IMG submission 202498) | Biofilm microbial communities from Wishing Well Cave, Virginia, United States - WW16-25 | ecosystem: Environmental > Aquatic > Deep subsurface > Groundwater > Cave microbial mat | place...
ATCAATAAATAAAATTAGACTGTCGAAATACGAAACAAATCCGAAATTCAAAAATCCAATGATTAAATTCTCTATATCGATAGGAGCCTCTGCTTTCTTTATCCAATCGTTTTATCGTGTTTTCAATTTGGTGTTTTGTATTTGTTTCAAATTTCGCCCCGACGCTTCGAGAAAAATTTCGGATTTCTGCCAAGCGAAATTTCTTAGCAACTCTTTTTCAGAAGAACCTAAATTTCTGAACCTTCGAATATCTCTCCTAATCTAGTAGATTCTTCCAAATATTGCATAAATTTCATCCCTATCTTTTTTCCGGTTTCAAGCATTTGTCGGTAGTTTCCGATACAAATTCGTGTTGCAAACAGAAATTATAATTCATGGAGGAATTATTATGAACGCACGGACAGCTTTCTTTCTAGCCCTGCTATCCGCGTCCAACCTGCTCGGATCCGATATTACCAAAAAAAGCCCTGCGGACAGCCCGCTGGTTTCCCATGGCGACGGCCCGCTCTTTTATGTCGATTACACAAATTTCCAAGGGTTAAACCAGACGTTTGTAGAATTCTACATCCAGGTTGGTTATCAGGAATTGCAGTTTATTAAACACAATGGCCATTTTCGCGCCGGCTACGATATCTCCTTTTCCGTTTTAACCGCAAACGACAGCACGGTTGAGCAGTATCGCAATACCGACATTTTGGATGTGGAAACCTATGCCGAAACCCAATCGTCACAGAAAGCCCGGGCATCTTTATTGGGGTTTTTGCTGAAACCCGGCGCATACAAAATCAAGGCGCATTTAACCGATATCGAAACCCAGCATTCTTCCGAAATCGTCGAAACGTTTTATCCGCGCAGCTATCAGTCCAGCGAACTGATGATCAGCGATATCCAGATGAGCCAAAAAATCGAGCCGGCACAGGATGGTCAGCCGTATGTCAAAAACCAGCGCTATGTTGAACCCAATGCCGGCCGCATCTTTGCTCACGGTTTGTCCGAAAATATCTTCATCTATTTTGAGATTTATAATTTAAATTATTTTGAAAATTGCGGCTCGACGTATACTACGCTGATTAGCTTTTACGACGCCGAGGGCAAGCCTATCGCACAACTGCTGCGGAAAAAAGAAAAACCCGGCACCACTTCAGCGCACAGCCTGAAATTCCCGCTCGAACATTTCAAGAGCGGCGAATACTCGATGACCGTGCGCATTCAGGACGATGCCAGCGGAAAAACCTGTGAAAGCTCAAGAAGCTACCTCGTGCTGGATCCATCAGACTCCCTGGGGGTCATCCCGGGAAATGGTTAAATTAATTCTCAACAAACAAAAATAGCAGATAATCGGTTATCGGTTGTCTGCTATTTTGTTTGGGCAGCCGTTCCAGAACTTAAGTAAAACATCCTTCAGAGCCCGTCCTGCCAAGCAGAGTTCATTTCTTATTCATCTCACCAAAAATAGGAATTTTGCAGCTTCACGGCGTTATTTACGCTTCTAAAAATAACTTGACTTTTAGCTGCTAATTCTTTAGCATTCATTCAAAAAGTGTCAACCATGAAAAAGAGTTATCCACCTCTTTACTACGCCGACTACTTGCAACTCGACCGTCTGCTTTACAGCCAGTTGGGCAAAAGCGCGGAGTACGAAGGGCGGCTCGCTCACGATGAGATGCTGTTCATCATCGTCCATCAAGTCTATGAACTCTGGTTCAAGCAGATTTTGCATGAGTTGGATTCCATTATCGAAATTTTCAAGCAGGATTACATTGAAGAAAAAAAGATCGGCGTAGCGGTGGCGCGGCTGCGGCGCATTCATGAAATTCAAAAACTGCTCATCGAGCAACTGCGCATTCTCGAAACCATGACCCCACTGGATTTTCTCGACTTTCGCGATTTTCTTCTCCCCGCCTCGGGATTTCAGAGTTTTCAGTTTCGCTTAATCGAAAATAAATTGGGGTTGCAATCGGAGCAGCGCAAGCAGTTTGACAAAAGCGCCTACTATTCGCGACTCTCTCCCGAACACCAAAAGCTGATCCTGAAAACGGAAACCGAGCCCACGCTTTTTGAACTGACGGAAAAATGGCTGGAGCGCACGCCCTTTCTCGATTTCGATGGCTATCATTTCTGGGAACAGTATCGCCAGGCGGTGGAAACCATGCTGACCAACGATCGGGCGATTATCCAGAATAATCCCACATTAACGCCGCAGGAAAAACAGGAGCAGTTGCAGGATTTCGCTCAGACCGAAAAGAATTTCGCCGCCATCTTCGACAAAAAGCTGCATAATGATTTCATTAAAAAGGGCCACCGCCGCCTTTCGCATCGCGCCACCCAGGCCGCGCTGCTGATCCATTTATATCGCGACGAGCCGATTTTGCACATGCCCTTCAGCCTGCAGACGGCGTTAATCGAGACGGACGAGCTGCTCACCGCCTGGCGGCAGCGCCACGCGCTGATGGTGCAGCGCATGATCGGCACGAAGATCGGCACCGGCGGCTCCTCCGGGTATCACTATTTGAAAGTAACCGCCGAGAGCCATAAAATATTTTCCGACCTGACTAACCTGTCGACATATTTAATTCCGCGTTCGCAATTGCCCAAATTGCCGGAGCAAATCGAACGCAAGTTGGGGTTTTATTATTCAAAAAAATGAACATAAGTTTGGCGGGTAAACGCGCGCTGGTGTGCGGCAGCTCGCAGGGCATTGGAAAAGCAGTTGCGCTGGAGCTGGCCCATTTAGGCGCAACGGTGATTTTGGTAGCGCGGAATAGTGACGCCCTGCAAAAAGTAAAACAGGAATTAAATACCGGCGCGGGTCAACATCACGATTTCATCGCAGTCGATTTCAATCATGTCGAGAGCTTGCAGGAGAAAATAAGGCATTTTTTTTCGGTGAATCCGCCGGTGCACATTTTGGTTAACAACACCGGCGGACCGCCAGCCGGTTCTGCCATTGACGCGAAAAAAGACGAATACGTTCAGGCGTTTTCGAATCATCTGATTTGCAATCATATTTTAACCCAGGCCGTGGTGCCGGGCATGAAAGCGGAGAAATACGGCCGGATTATCAACATCATCTCGACGTCGATTAAACAGCCCATCAAAGGATTAGGCGTCTCCAACACCGTGCGCGGTGCGGTGGCGCAGTGGGCGAAAACTCTGGCTGAGGAATTGGGACGATTCGGAATAACCGTTAACAACGTTCTGCCCGGGGCAACGAAAACCACTCGCCTGCAAGCCATCATAGAAAACCGGGCGAAGCAGAGCGGCTCGTCCGTAGCAGAGATCGAAAAAAAGATGCTCGCGGAAATTCCCGCCGGCAGATTCGCGGAACCCGCGGAGATTGCGCTTGCGGTAGCGTTTCTCGCCTCGCCCGCCGCGGCGTACATCAACGGTATTAATTTACCCGTCGACGGCGGTCGGACGGTTTGCCTGTGATTTCTATCACCACAAAGGACACAAAAATGCTTCGCGAAAAAATCATTTCGGAGTTAAAAATCTATCTGAGCGGAAAAGTTAAATTTGCTCTGATCTACGGCTCCATTCTCACGGAGTATTTCAACCTAGAGAGCGACGTTGATATAGGAATTTATTTGGGTGAACAAGCCGATGTAGCGAAATCCATTCGTGTTAAAGATGATTTGGAAAAGCATTTTGGCCATAAATACGGCTTCGATGTGGTGATCTTCGATTCAGCGGATCCGATCATTGCCATGCAAATTCTGGCCAACGGCGAACTGATCATCGAGAACGATCACCGCGCTTTCATCTTGTACAAGTCCCGAATGATTTCTGAATATCTGGATTTTAAAATGGATCGCAAAATTATTGAAGATCGAATTGGCGAAGGCTCGGTATATGCTTGAAAAAGATGTCCTGCTTTCAAAAATATCGATCATCAAAAATTGTCTGGATCGGATCAAGAAAGTCACCAAACTTAAACCGGATTCACTGCACGAGTACGACAAGCAAGATATTTTTGTTTTAAACTTACAAAGAGCGATTCAAGCCGCCATTGATATTGCCAATCTGATTATCTCGAACAACCATTACCGCTTACCGAATTCGTACAAAATGTCGTTCCATATTCTTTCCGAAAACGCCTGGATTGACTCGGAGACATCGAAGCGGATGCAGAAAATGGTTGGCTTTCGCAACATTGCGATTCATGATTATCAAGAAATCGACGTCGAAATTCTGAAATCCATTTTGACAAAAAATTTGTCGGATTTTGAAAAGTACTATAAACAGATCTTAAAAAAATTAAATGGAAAAAATTAAAAACTACATTAACGGCGAACTCGTCCCTCCCATTTCGGGCCAGTTCATAGACAACTACAATCCCGCCATCGGTGAAGTCTATTCTCTCTGCCCGAATTCTGATGAGCGCGACATCGAAGCGGCGGTCGCGGCGGCAGAGAAAACGTTCACAACCTGGTCCATCGCGCCCGCGGAAGAGCGCTCAAAAATCATGATAAAGATCGCCGAACTCATTGAACGCGACCTCGAAAAGCTGGCGCTCGCCGAATCCACCGACACCGGTAAGCCAGTGACGCTGTCCCGCAGCGTTGACATCCCTCGTGCGGTCAGCAACTTTCGCTTTTTTGCCTCGGCCGTGCAGCAGTTTGCCAGCGAGTCGCACATCATGGAACGTAGCGCCATCAACTATACCTTGCGCCAGCCCATTGGTGTGGCGGGCTGCATCTCGCCGTGGAATTTGCCGCTTTATCTTTTCACCTGGAAAATCGCGCCGGCGATGGCCGCCGGCAATTGTGTGGTCGGCAAACCGTCGGAAATTACTCCGATGACTGCCTGCCTGCTTTCCAAGCTGTGTAGCGAAGCTGGCTTGCCGCCCGGCGTCCTCAACATCGTTCACGGCTACGGCCACAAAGTTGGCGCGGCGATTTCACGTCATCCCAAAATTCCGGTGATCACGTTCACTGGAAGTACGCGCACGGGTGCCGAAATTTCGAAAGCCGCTGCACCGCTGTTTAAAAAACTCTCGCTGGAAATGGGCGGCAAAAATCCCAACATCATTTTCGCGGATTGTAACTACGAACAGATGCTGGAAACAACGTTGCGTTCTTCGTTTTCCAACCAGGGGCAAATTTGCCTGTGCGGCTCGCGGATTTTCATCGAACGTCCGCTTTATAATAAATTTCGCGATGACTTTGTACGTTGCACGAAACAGCTAAAAGTTGGCGACCCGCTGAATGAAGACAGCAATCTCGGCGCGGTGGTTTCGGCGCAACATCTCGAAAAAATTCTTACGTACCTGGAACTGGCGAAACAGGAAAGCGGAAAAATTTTGTGCGGGGGCAAACAAATCAAAATGTCGGGCCGTTGCGCCGGCGGCTGGTTCGTGGAACCCACGATCATTGAGAATCTGTCGTATAACTGCCGCACCAATCAGGAAGAAATTTTCGGGCCGGTGGTGACTCTGCTGCCGTTTGATACCGAGGAGCAACTCCTTCAAGAAGCCAACAGTACACCTTATGGTCTGGCCGCCATCATCTGGACCGAAAATTTAACCCGCGCGCACCGTCTCGCGAATCTCATTCAATCCGGCATCATCTGGATCAACTGCTGGATGCTGCGCGATCTGCGCACGCCCTTTGGTGGGATGAAACAATCCGGCCTCGGCCGCGAGGGCGGCTGGGAAGCGCTGCGGTTTTTTACCGAACCGAAGAATGTTTGTGTGAAATTATGAAACCACAATCGCTAGATACATCAATAGAGGCCGAAAGAGTACAGATTGAACTACTCCGAAACTCAAGCATTGCTAAACGTTTGGCCCTGGCGCGTATGCTAACGAATTCGACTCGAAAAATGGCAAAAAACGCTATCAAAAAATGTAACCCTGGAAAAGATCAACGGGAGTTAAATCTAATTTTTGCCGAAGTCACTTACGGCAAAGACTTGGCGAAGCAACTTAGGGAGTTCTATTCTACACGATGATTGATGAGGACATTTTAAAACTGATCAAACCAATTATAGATTGTCTCGTCGAGCTGAACATCTCTTATTACATTGGAGGGTCTATCGCCAGCTCCGCCTACGGATTTCCCCGCACCACGGTTGATGCCGATCTTGGAGCAGATATAACTAATAAACACGTTCGTGATTTAGTTAAATCGTTAGAGAAAGATTACTTCATTCAAGAAAGCGCTATTCGAGATGCGATAATAGAACGACGCTCTTTCAACATCATTCACCTTGAAACCATGTTCAAAATCGATGTATTTGTATCAAAAAAACGTCGGTTCGACCAAGAAGCTAATTCTCGAAAAAGAAAAGAGTTCTTGGATGACAAAAAAGAATTTAATTTCTACTTAAGTTCCCCGGAGGATACTGTTTTGTACAAGCTTGAGTGGTATAAAATTGGAGGCTGCGTCTCGGACAAACAGTGGAATGACTTAGTCGGTGTGCTTAAAGTACAAAAGCACAATCTTGACAAGGAGTACTTGCTCAAGTGGGCTAAAGAGCTCGAAATCTCAGATTTACTCGAAAAGGCATTCATCGACTCCGGCTTTGAAGAGGACAAATGAGCACTAAATATGAATCGACAAAAGCCCCCGAGCCAGTCGGCGCGTATCCCCACGCCCGGCGCGTCGGTAATCTGCTCTTTCTTTCCGGCATCGGACCGCGTGAACGCGGCTCCAGCAAAATTCCCGGCGTCGAATTGGATGAACATGGAACTATCATCTCGTACGATATCGAAACGCAGTGCCACTCGGTGTTCCGTAACGTGAAATACGTTTTGGAAGAGGCCGGATCGAGCTGGGAGAAATTAGTGGACGTAACGGTCTTTCTCACCAACATGAAACAGGACTTCAAAACCTTTAACCGAATTTATGCTGAGTATTTTAAAGACAACCAGCCATGTCGGACCACGGTCGAGGTCAATGCGCTGCCGACGCCTATCGCAATTGAGTTGAAGTGTATTGCGGTCATTTGAGTTTATAGTTGGGGAGTTCATGGAGTTTATAGAGTTTTTATGGGAGGGCGTGGTGAGTAAGATTGAACGCTTCGAAGATATACTTGCATGGCAAAAGGCAAGACATTTGGTCCGTGAGATATATCAGATCAACTTCTAAGAAATTCGCGAGAGATTATGGGTTGAAGGATCAAATCCGTAGAGCTGCCATATCAATTATGTTGAATATTGCCGAAGGCTTTGCCAGAAGGACGAACAACGAATTCCGGCACTTTTTGTTTGTTGCTCATGGATCGGTTGCCGAAGTTCAATCGGCACTATACGCCGCACTTGATCAGGATTATCTTACGCATGAATCGTTTTACCCAGCTTTATGGAATTTCCACAGAAATCTCAAAAATGCTTTCGGGCTTAATAAAGTATTTAGGAAAAAAACAATAACTCAAAGAACTCTCCACTCGACAAACTCTAAAAACTTGTCAGGAGGATAACATGGAAACCCGCGAAACCCAAAAACCATTGGAACCCTTTAGCCTGATGGGCTGGGTAGAGAAGAACAAGCACCGTTTGATGCCGCCGGTGGCCAATGAAACGATCTTTAAAGGCAACGACAACTTCATCGTGATGGTTTCCGGCGGGCCGAACTCGCGCAAAGATTATCATTACAACGAAAGTGAAGAACTGTTCATTCAGCTCAAAGGGGATATCCAGATCAAACTTTACAAAGACGGCAAGCACTGGGAAGTGCCGATGCGCGAGGGCGAGATGTTTTTGATTCCGCCCAAAGTGCCGCATTCGCCGCAGCGCTTTGCCAACACGTATGGGCTGATTATCGAAAAGCATCGCGTGAAAGGCGAGAAAGACGGCTTCCTTTATTTCTGCGAAAAATGCGGCAACTTGCTATATGAAGAATACTTTTTCCTCGAAGACATCGTCAAGCAATTTCCGATGGTAATGCGCAACTTCTATTCCTCCCTTGAACGCCGTACATGCAAAAAATGCGGACAAGTGATGGAGTTGCCGCAGAACTGGGAAGAGAGCGTGAAGAAACGCAGCGAGGATAACGAGTACGCTGCGGACCCGTTTACGGAAGTGCATGGCAAGTCGTGGTAAATCATCAACCGCCAATGGACGCGAGTGTTCGCGAAATAAACAAGAACCATTAGCGTCGATTAGCGTTCATTCGCGGTTTATCTAGAAGACAGCATTTGAAAATCGACATCCACACCCACATCCTTCCAGCATCATGGCCGAACCTGAAAGAGAAGTACGGCTACGGTGGATTCGTGCAATTGGAGCACCACGGATCCGGCTGCGCGCGCATGGTGATCGATGGAAAAATTTTTCGCGAGATCCAAAGCAACTGTTGGGACTCAAACGTACGGCGGAAAGAATGCGATGCTCACCGAGTAGATGTGCAGGTGCTATCGACGGTGCCGGTGATGTTCAGCTACTGGGCCAAACCGCTGGATGCGCTCGATCTTTCCAAGATGCTCAACAACCACATCGCCGAAGTAGTGGCGAAGTTTCCAAAACGATTCGTTGGTCTCGGAACGGTTCCCATGCAAGCGCCCGATCTCGCCATCAAAGAATTGGAGCGCTGCGTCAAAGAATTAGGATTAGCCGGCATCGAAATTGGCTCGCATGTCAACGACTGGAATCTCAATGACCCGGCGCTGTTTCCGATCTTTCAAGTGGCCGAGGAACTGGGCGCGGTCATTTTCGTGCATCCGTGGGACATGATGGGCAAAGAGCGCATGCCGAAATATTGGCTGCCGTGGTTAGTCGGCATGCCGGCCGAAACCAGTCTGGCCATCTGCTCGATGATCTTCGGGGGGGTATTCGAGCGCCTGCCCAAACTGCGGGTGGCGTTTGCCCACGGCGGCGGATCGTTTCCCGCTACCATCGGCCGTATTGAACACGGATTCAAAGTCCGGCCGGACCTCTGCGCAGTTGATAATAACATGAATCCCCGAACGTATCTCGGCAAATTCTATTTCGATTCGTTGGTGCACGATCCAGTCATGTTAAATTATCTGATTGATCTCGTGGGTGCTAATAAAATCGCCCTCGGCTCCGACTACCCGTTCCCGCTGGGCGAAGCCGTGCCGGGACAGATGATCGAATCGATGTCCAATTTAAACGCCGCCACCAAAGAACGGCTGCTCTGCGGCACCGCATTGGAGTGGCTGGGATTAGAAAAAAATCGATTTATAGCTTGAAGCTGCTTTTCCAAAAATCTGGCAAAACCTATCAGGTTGACACCGACCATCCTATCGATATTTCCATTCCGATCAATTTTAACGGCGAGCAGCCCAATGCCTATGGTGCACCGCGGGCATCGGCAAAAACTTTTGAGGCTGGCGCGTTCATAGCAGACGCGCGGCGCGGCGGCAGTTGCAACGTGGAAGAATATCGCATCATTCCTCATTGCAACGGCACACACACCGAATGCGTGGGCCATATTTCGTATGAACGAATTTCCATTCAGACGGTTTTGAAGAGTAGTTGGATACCCGCCACATTGATCTCGATTTCCCCGCTGCCGGCGCTGGACTGCGATGAAGCTTGCCGTCCGGAAAAGAAAGCGGAAGATTTGCTTTTGACCAAACAGGCGCTCGCCCACGCCCTGCGAAATGTTTCTAACGATTTCCTGGAGGGCCTGATCATCCGAACCCTGCCAAACGAGCCTTCAAAATGTTCACGGAAATACGGCGATCCGCCTCCGCCCTATTTTTCTGTCGACGCCATGAAATTCATTAACGAATTGAAGGTGCAGCATTTGCTGGTGGACGTACCATCGGTAGATCGCACGTTTGACGAAGGCAAAATGACCACCCATCACATTTATTGGAACGTGCCCGAAGGGAGCCACGAAGTAAATGCACAACGCCACTCGTTGAAAACCATCACCGAGATGATTTTTGTCCCGGATGATGTCGCGGATGGATCGTACCTCTTGAATTTGCAGATTCCGAGCTTTGTCGGAGATGCCGCGCCCAGCCGGCCGGTGATTTACGACTGTATATAAAAAACTCAGATAACTCCACTTGATCATCAAGTCTTGTTTTAGTAATTTGATTTGAAAAATTATTGAGGCATAAAATGACCGAACTGACTATCAAGGTAGATGATTCACTCGCATTAAGATTTAAAGAAATCGCTGCCAAAAAATTCCGGGGCAATGATTCATTGGCTTTTGAACATGCCTTGAAATCTCTACTTTCCGATGACGAGCGCGATCTGGTACGCCTTGAACAAATTGTGCACCAGATTCAAGACGAAATAAAAAAAACCGGGGGGGTAACGGGAAAAGAAATTGATGCTTACATTGCGGCATACCGGCTCCGGAAAAATAAGGCAGCCGAAATTTGAAGGCCGTCATTGATACCAATGTGATTTTTGCAGGCCTGGTAAATCGTAAAGGCGCCGCTTTCAAAATTTTTCAACATTTCTTTCGAAAGCACTTTGATTGGGTTAACTCCAATCAAACCCTCGAGGAATATCAGGGCGTATTGAATTTTTCAAAAAAAGTTTCCGCCGCAAGTGTACAAATTTTCCTTCAATTGCTGCGCCGGCGAACAATTCAGGTTCAAATTTGCGGGGAGCTCAAAGTGTGTAAAGATGCCGACGATGACAAATTTCTCGAGACTGCAATTGTAGGCGGTGCAAACTTTTTAGTCACTAAGAATCTCAAGCACTTCCCCAGAAAATCTTATCAAGGCGTGCGCATCGTAAATGTTTCGACCTTCTTAAAAGAACTTGAAAAATTAGATCTGCAAGAATCGTGATAAACTACCAACCCACCCCATCCTTCGCTCTCGAACTGGACGCTTGCGACCCGCTGGCGAACTACCGCGAGCGATTTTATATTCCAAAAACTAAAGACAGTCACGACTGCATCTATTTCTGCGGCAACTCGCTGGGATTGCAGCCAAAAACCGTCCGCGATTACGTGGAGCAGGAGCTGCAAGATTGGGAAAGGCTCGGGGTTCTGGGACACGATGGGGCGCGCAAACCGTGGATTCCGTATCACGAATTCCTGGCGGAACAGACTGCCCATTTGGTCGGCGCCAAACCTATCGAAGTGGTCGTCATGAACTCTCTCACCGTGAACCTGCATTTGATGATGGTGTCGTTTTATCGGCCCAATCCGAGCCGACATAAAATTGTAATCGAGGCCAACGCCTTTCCGTCCGACCAGTACGCGGTACAGTCGCAAATTAAATTTCACGGCTTCGATGTCAAAACGTCGTTAATCGAGCTGCAGCCGCGGACGGGTGAGACCACCCTCCGTACCGAGGACATCGAAGCGCTGATTGAAAACGAGGGCGAGTCCATCGCCCTGATCATGCTCGGCGGCATAAATTACTACACCGGTCAGGCGTTTGAAATGGATCGCATCACCCGTGCCGGCCATCGCAAAGGGTGCGTCGTCGGATTTAATCTGGCGCACGCGGCTGGCAATCTGCTTTTAAATCTGCATGACTGGGACGTCGATTTTGCCGTCTGGTGTTCTTATAAATATTTGAACGCTGGCCCCGGCGCGATTGCCGGATGCTTCGTACATGAAAAGCACGCCCGCCGGCTGGACCTGCAGCGCTTCGCCGGCTGGTGGGGACAAAATAAAGAAACGCGCTTTCTAATGCCTTTTGAATTCGACGCAATCCCCGGCGCCGAGGGGTGGCAGTTGAGCAATCCGCCAATTCTTCAACTCGCGGCCCTGCGCGCGTCCATGGACATTTTCGATGAGGTGGGCATGAAAAACCTGCGCGCCAAAAGCGAGCGCCTGACAGGTTATCTCGAATTCTTGTTGAATCAAAACCCCGATGGCAACATTTCCATCATCACTCCGAAAGACCCCGGCCAGCGGGGGTGCCAGCTATCGATTCGAGTTAAGCAACACGGCCTAATCCTTCATCAAAAACTAAAAGTCGCCGGCGTGATCTGTGACTGGCGCGAACCGGATGTGGTTCGCGTGGCGCCGGTGCCGCTGTATAATTCATTTAGTGATGTGTACAACTTTATTGAGAAGTTTGTAGAATTATCTCAAACTTTATGAAATGATAAACAATCAAAGTGTAGATAAAATTACGTTAATCGGCGGCGGTCTAGCCGGTTCGCTGCTCGCCATCTATTTAGCCAAACGCGGGATCGCGGTGGATATTTTCGAGCGCCGTCCGGACATGCGCCAAGAAGAAATCAGCGCCGGACGTTCGATCAATCTGGCCCTCTCCACCCGCGGGATTCATGCCCTTAGCGAAGTCGGCTTGAAAGAAAAGATCATGAAGCTGGCCCTCCCGATGAAAGGTCGGATGATGCACTCTATCAAAGGCGAGCTGAGTTTTCACCGCTACGGCAAGGACGAGTACGAGGTCATCAATTCCATCTCACGAGCGGAACTCAACCAAGCGCTCATGAACGAGGCGGAAAAATACGGTGCGACCATTCACTTTAATCAACGCTGTACCGGGATGAACTTTGACACCGGCGAAGTGTTTTTGCGCCACGAACAAAACGGCGCCGATTCAACCATACAAACCCGCACCGTCATCGGCACGGACGGCTCGGCTTCGGCGATTCGGCTGGATATGCAGAAAGTGGGGCGCTTCAATTTTTTGCAGGAGTATATCGAACACGGCTACAAAGAGCTGGCCATCCCGCCGGGTCCGAACGGAAAATTCCTAATGGAAAAACACGCTCTCCACATCTGGCCGCGGCGCTCCTTCATGCTCATCGCCCTGCCCAATTTAGACGGCAGTTTTACCTGCACCCTATTTTTTCCTTTTGATGGGGAGCTGAGTTTCAAAAGCCTGAATTCGGAGAAGGCGGTTTTGAACTTCTTTCAAACGCAATTCCCGGATGCCGTCCCGCTGATGCCAACTTTGCGGGAAGATTTTTTTACTAATCCAACGGGCAGTTTGGTCACGGTTAAATGTCAACCCTGGCACGTGGAAGAAAAAGCGCTGCTGCTGGGCGACGCCGCCCACGCCATCGTGCCGTTCTTTGGCCAGGGGATGAATTGCGCGTTTGAGGACTGCACAGTTTTAAACGAGTGTCTCCCGCAGCAGGGCCCGAACTGGCGAACGGTATTTGAGGAATTTGAAAAGCTGCGCAAAGTCAACACCGATGCCATCGCCGAAATGGCGCTGGAAAATTTTATCGAGATGCGGGACCTGGTGGCCGACCCGAGATTTCTATTAAAGAAGCAGATTGAATTGGCGCTGGAAGAAAAATACCCCCATAAATTTATTCCGCGCTACTCGATGGTTTCCTTCCACCGCCTCCCCTACTCGGTAGCCCTCGCGCGCGGAAAAATTCAGGACCGCATTTTACATCACCTCTGCCAGTCCATTAGCAGCGTGGCGGAATTGGACTGGCGGCTCGCCGATCAACTTATCGATCAGCAATTGCCGGACTTCTCAGCAAGCTTGTAACGCGTGCTCGAAATCTTCGATAATATCTTCCGTTGCCTCAATTCCCACGGACATGCGAATCAAACTGTCGGTAATGCCCAGGTGTTGTCGATCCGCCGGTGACAAGCCGGCATGGGACGTGATGGCGGGCCGAGTGAGCAGCGTTTCAATCCCGCCCAAACTTGGGGCTATAGTTGGAAGAGTGGTCTTTTCCATAAAGCGCTCAGCAGCCGCAAGGCCATCGCGAATTTCGAAACTCAGCATGCCGCTGAAGCCGTCAAACAGTTCCCGGGCGCGCTGGTGCCGGGGATGGCTGGACAACCCCGGATAATTCACTTTTGATATTTTGGGATGCTTTTCCAAAAACTGTGCGATTTTGAGCGCGCTTTCGTTTTGATGTTTCATCCGCACCGCCAGGGTCTTGATGCCGCGGTGAAGCAAAAAACACGCGTGCGGATCGAGAGACCCGCCGAGATGATTCAATTTGTGGGTGATCGTTTCAATTAAACTGGCTCGACCGATGACAGCGCCGGCGACAATATCATTGTGACCATTCAAATATTTTGTGCAACTGTGCAGCGCAAGATCGAACCCCAGCTCGATGGGCCTAAAATTGAATGGACTGGGGAAGGTGTTGTCGATGAGTGAGACCAGTCCGTGCGCTTTGGCAAATTGCGGAACGGCTTTCAGATCGCCAACCTGCAGCAGCGGGTTCGTCATCGACTCCACATAAATGGCTTTAGTGTTGGGGCGAAGGTTTTTCTTCCAGGAATTAGGATCATCGCCGTCGATGAAATCATACGTGATGCCAAAGGATTTGAAATCTTTGGAAATAAAATCGTGAGTGCCGCCGTACAGGCAATCCTGAGCCAGCAGATGATCGCCGGCCGAAAGAACGGTTAGCAGCGCCGTAGAAATGGCGGCCATGCCGCTGCTGGTAACGAGAGCCGATTCGGCGTTTTCGAGCGCGGCTAATTTTTGGTGCAGCGCCAGATGATTCGGGGTATTGTTCAACCGGATGTATTTGAGATCGTGATAGCTGGTTTCGCCGGCATACTCAAACATCGCCGTCTGGTAGATGGGCATGCTGACCGCGCCGTTGATGCGCGGCTCCGGCTCGCCGGAATGAATGAGCTTGGTTTCGAGGCGTTTGAATTCCTTGGCCATGTTCTGTTTCTCCTTCAGTTTGGCATTTTTACAGTTTATTTACTCCGAAGTAACGTATTTTTCTGGATGATTTACAAAAGCGAGTTTCTCCGACTCCATACAAAAGTAATAAGTCTGGCCCTTGTACTCGGCAGTGACCCTGACTTCATCTTTGTTCAATTGCATGCCGCACACCGGGTCGACCACGATATTGGCAGACAGCGCACTCCCCTGCGCCTCCTCGGTTTTAGCTTCTATGCCCTTCGACTCCTCGCTTTGCGATTCCTTTTTTTCACCGCACGCTACCCAAAAAGCCAAACTTGCTACCAGAATCAGGGAAGTTAATCTAACACGGTTTTGTGGCCTTCGAGAAGCTTTTGCGCGATGAACGATTTGACTTCCACGGCACCGTTTCACTTGTGAAGTGCGCGGCACCACCGGCGCGCCGCAATGGGTACAAAACTTACTTTTTCGGGTAACCGTGCGGTGGCAATTTGGGCATTTCATGTTATCCAATTCCTCTTTTTAAAGCAATCTAGTTTATCTCAAGCGTACTCGATTGGCTCAAAAACATTTTGCAAGGAATTTTCCCGGTTCTTTCTCGAAAGCTTGTTTACATCCGATAGCGCAAAAATAATAAGTTTTACCCTGATAATCACTAGTCGCCGCGGCTTTTTTGGGGTCAATCTTCATGCCGCATACCGGGTCGGTTGCTTTATTATTAAACCATCCAACATGCTACTTCACCTCCTTTTCACTTAATGAGAAAGCTGTTGACATTCAGAACTTTCTTTGCTATTTTTATTTGTACTTTTTTATTCAAACGTCGATGAAAATCGTCAGCGATGTTTATAGCGAATTGGGTAAGACCCTTCTTGGTGTCGGACAAGCGATATTGATCGCGACATTGGTTGCAAAATTCTTTACCATAGAGCCGATCTCCTGGTGGATAGTAGTTGCCGGTGTGTTGTTTAGTCTTGTTCCTACAGTTTGGGGGCTTACCTTTATTCAAAAAGCCTACTATGTGAAAAAAAGAAAGGAATCCAGCCATGACTGAGTTTCTGATAGGCGCGGCTTTCGTTGCATTAATCTCTACAATCGTAGGTATATTTCTTTTATACCACGACCGAAAGCAAGAGTCACGTTCTTCTAGTAAAAAGTAATTTCTTTGCCAAATTTTAAATCTAAACGCGCGTTTACTCAGCAGCCTCGCGCATCCCCCGCCCTTTCCACAAATAATAAATCACCGGGTACACCGCCAGCTCCATCAGCGCCGAAGTGATGACACCGCCCACCATGGGTGCGGCGATACGCTTCATCACATCGGCGCCGGCGCCGTGGCTCCACATGATGGGCAAAAGGCCGGCGATGATGGTCGCCACCGTCATGACTTTCGGACGAATGCGCCTGACCGCACCGTGATAGATGGCATCGCCCAGATCGCCGAGATGGCACATCAGGCCTTTCTTTTTCCAGTCCTCGTAAGCTATGTCGAGGTAAAGCAGCATCACCACACCGGTTTCGGCGTCGAGGCCGGCCAGGGCGATGAGGCCCACCCACACCGCGATGCTGAAATTCCAATCAGTAGACAAAAGGCCGTATTGGTAAAGAAGGTGTAGTATATAAAGCAGCCAGATCGCCCCCACCAACGAAAATGGCACGGCGAGAAATACAATCATCGTCTTCGTTACCGAGCGGGTGTTGAGATAGATGATGACGAAGATGATGAGAATCGTGAACGGAATGACGTAGAACAGGCGCTGCTTGGCGCGCTCCAGGTATTCGTATTGCCCGCTCCACACGATGTTGTAGCCGGCGGGCAGTTTGGTTTTTTCTGCCACCGCGCGTTTGGCCATCTTCACGTAGGTACCAACGTCAATGTCTTTGATGTCAACATAAATCCACACGTTGGGCCGGGTGTCTTCGGTGCGTATAACCATCGGCCCTTTGTTGACCGACACTGTAGTCACCTGGCTCAATGGAATCTGCGGGCCGCTGGGTGTCGGGATCAACACGCGCTGCAAGGCTTCGAGATTGTCACGCAGCTCGCGGCTGTAGCGCAGATTGACGGTATAGCGTTCGAGACCTTCAACGGTGGTGGTCACCGGCATGCCGCCCATCGCCGATTGAATGATGTTGTGAATGTCATTGACGGTAAGCCCGTAACGCGCGGCCGCGTCACGATTGATGGCATAATCAATATAGTTGCCGCCGATCGCGCGTTCGGCAAAGGCGGAAAGCGTGCCCGGCACTTGCTTGACTACGGCTTCGACCTCTTTGCCAATCGCCTCCAGCGTCTTCAAATCCGCGCCGGAAATTTTGATGCCCACGGGCGTCTTGATGCCGGTGGAGAGCATGTCGACGCGATTTTTGATTGGCATCGTCCACACGTTGGAAAAGCCGGGAATCTGCAGCGCGGCATCCAGCTCGTTGATGAGTTTCGGCACGGTCATGCCCGGCCGCCACTCCTTCTCGGGTTTTAACATCACCGTGGTCTCCACCATATCGAGACCCGCCGGGTCGGTGGCGGTTTCGGCGCGGCCAATTTTGCCATAGACGTGGTGCACTTCCGGAAACTGGCGGAGGATCTTGTCGGTCTGTTGCAAAACTTGTTTGGCTTTGGTCACGCTCATGCCAGGCAGAGCCGTCGGCATGTACAGCAAATCGCCTTCGTAGAGTGGCGGCATGAACTCGCTGCCAAGCTGGGAAAACGGCAAGAGCGTTACCGCGATGAGTGCAATCGCGCCGATAATGACGAACTTCCTCCAGCGCAACACGAAGTGCAGCACCGGGTCGTAAAGGTGAATCAAGAAACGATTGATGGGATTTTTCTCCTCCGGCGCAATGCGGCCGCGGATGAAATAGCCCATCAAAATCGGCACGATGGTAATGGAAAGCAGCGCCGCCGCGGCCATCGAGTAAGTTTTTGTAAATGCCAGCGGCTTGAAGAGACGACCCTCCTGCTGTTGCAGGGTAAAGACCGGCAGAAATGAGAGGGTGATGACTAACAACGAGTAAAAGAGCGAAGGACCGACTTCCTTCGAAGCATCAGCGATGATCGCCCAGTGCTCTTTCTTGCCGACATCGTGCTCAAGATGTTTGTGAGCATTTTCGATCATGATGATCGCCGCATCCACCATGGCGCCGATGGCGATGGCGATGCCGCCGAGCGACATGATGTTGGCGTTGATGCCTTGATAAAACATCACCATGAACGAAATCAGAATCGCCACCGGCAGCGTGAAGATGGCCACAAAGCCGCTGCGGATGTGCATCAGAAAAATCAAACAGACGAGGCCGACGATAATGCTCTCTTCAATCAACTTTTCTCGCAGGTTTTTGATGGCGCGCTGAATCAGCGACGAGCGGTCATACACGATGTCGATTTTTACATCCTCCGGCAAACCGGCTTTGAGCACTTCCATTTTTTCCTTGACGGCGTCGATGACTTTCAGCGCATTTTCGCCGTAACGCATCACGATAATGCCGCTGACGGCCTCGCCCTCACCGTTGAACTCGCCCACGCCACGGCGCATTTCCGGCCCCAGCCGCACGTCGGCCACATCACGCAGATACACCGGCGTGCCGGACATCTTGTCCACCATTACCGGAATGCTTTTGATGTCGTCGATGGACTTGAAATAACCGAGACCGCGAATCATGAACTCAGTCTCGCTGATTTCGATGCTTTCGCCGCCGACATCATGATTGCTTTTTTGAATCGCCATCATCACCATGTTGAGCGGAATGTTATAGGCGAGCAGCCGGTTCGGATCCACGGTGACCTGATACTGTTTGACAAACCCGCCGATGCTGGCGACTTCGGAAACGCCCTCGACAGCGCTCAGCTCGTATTTGAGATACCAGTCCTGAATCGAGCGCAGCTCCGCGAGGTCGCGCTTATCGGAAGTCAGCACGTATTGAAACACCCAGCCGACACCGGTGGCGTCGGGGCCAAGAGCCGGTATTACACCTTTCGGCAAGCGGTTCGCGGCGTAGTTGAGATATTCGAGCACCCGACTCCGAGCCCAATAAATGTCCGTGCCGTCCTCGAAAATGACGTAGACCAGCGAGTAGCCAAAAAAGGAGTAACCGCGCACCACGGTAGAGCGCGGCACCGACACCATCGCCGTGGTGAGCGGATAGGTGACCTGATCTTCGACAATCCGCGGGCTCTGGCCTTCAAACTTGGTGTAGATGATAACCTGCACGTCGCTCAAGTCGGGAATGGCATCCACCGGTGTATTGAGCATGGCGTAGATGCCGCCAAAGATGGCAAAGACAGTCATCAGGATGACCAGAAACTTGTTGCGGATGGACCAGTCTATGATTTTAGGTAACATGCTTTTCTCCAAAATTTGCGGGCATAAAATTTACTTGCAAGTGAAACAAAGTTATGTTATAATTCATTAGTGAAATTTTACAAGGAAAATAGTTATGGAACTCATTTACAAACCTATTACCCTCATCGGCACTCTCGGTACCAAGACCCTCAACGCACTAATGGACACCGGTGCTTCAAGGTGTTACATCCGCGGCGAAAAAGCTCATCTTATTGCTCCGCCCTCCAAAATACCAGCAGTAACATTGAGGTTGGGTAAAGGTACTACTCAGGTCAATGAACTGCTGGTTTGCGATGTTGAGTTAAATGGAAATCGTATGCCTTGGGCGTTTATCATTGTACACAAGTTAACCGAAGAATTGATCATCGGTGCTGACTTTTTCCAAATTTTAAAAATCAAACTTGACCCGGAAACCGAAGAAATCATCATTGACCCCTCTGCGCTGAAAATTCAATTAATATAAACACCGGACGCCTCGATTCATCGAGGCAATCTTCCCGTCCCGAATAAATTCGGGCGTCCCCAATTTCCTTATTTCATCTCCACCAACTTCATCCCACATTTCGGACACTCTCCCGGCGCGTCCATGATGACTTCAGGATGCATCTGGCAGGTGTACTTTTTCGCGTCGACTTGCTTGACCTTTCCCATGTCGTGAGTTGAATGCTCGGGCGGCTTGCTCTCTTCCGGCATTTCGTGGCCCTTGTGCTCCTCGCCCTTTTTCTCATCTTCCTTTGGCGCTGTCGTTTGCATCCCACCGTGACTCATGCCAGCCATGGCGCCCACAGCGCTGCGCAAGTTGCTCGCTGAGTCGATGAGAAACTGCGAAGAGATCACCAGTTGTTCGCCTTCTTTCAATCCATCGAGAATTTCCAAATACCCATCAGCGCTGCGTCCAACCTTCACGTCGCGCGGCTCGAAATAGCCGGCTGAGAGGGCCACAATCGCCACTCGGCGCGGGCCCGCAGGAATAATCGCTTGCTCCGGCACGGCAATCACCGGCTCGCCCATCTCGGAAACGATACGCACGGTGGCAAACATTTCAGGACGCAATTCAATTTGGCTGCCAGGATTTGCAAACTCCAACCGCACCTTCGCGGTGCGCGTTTCCATCGACAGCATGGGATAGATATAGGTGACTTTGCCGTTGAAAACTTTTCCGGGGATGTAAGCCAGCTCCATTTCCGCCGGCTGGCCCAACTTCACCCACGGCAACTCATATTCGTAAACGTCGGCGATGACCCAGATCGTCGAGAGATCGGCGATCTGGAAGAGCTTCATGCCGGGCATCACCGCATCGCCCTGCACAATCATTTTTTCCATCACGATGCCATCGGCTGGCGAATAGAAGGTCAGCGTCTTGGTCGTAGCGCCGGTTTTTCCCAATTCGCGAATTTGCTCATCGGAAATGTCCCAGAGCTCCAAGCGCCGCCGTGCACTTTGCACTAGACTCTCGGAACCTGTCAGCACTTCCTTCACTTCGCTGCCGGAGGTGGCTTTCTGATAGCGCACCGCCAGCAGATATTCCTCCTGCGTCGAAACCAGTTCGGGACTGTAGAGCTCAAGCAAAGGCTGGCCTTTTTTCACCGGCTGGCCGGTGACGTTGACGTAAAGCTTATCCACCCAACCCATGATTTTGGTGTTCACCGCATACAACCCGGTCTCGTCCACCGCAACTTTGCCGACGGTGCGAATCACTTTTGCCAGCCGGCGTTTTTGAACCGGCTCGGTTTTCACGCCGATGTTTTGCACCACCGTCGGATCAATTTTGATGGTGCTGCCCGACTGGGATTCTTCCTCGCCTTCGTAGACCGGCACCATATCCATCCCGCAGTCCGGTGCCTTGCCCGGTTTGGGCGAAGTTAACCACGGGTGCATCGGATCTTTGTAGTACAGAATCTTGCGTTCCTTTTTATCCGCAAACGGCGCTCCATTTGCGGTGGCCATTTGCTCGTTCTTCTTTCCACAAGCGGTGAGTAAAAAGGCGAAAAGCAAAAGGTAAAAAACCAGTGAAAAGTGAAAAATGAAAAGTGAAATAATTCGTATTCTCATGTTATACCTCCAGTACTCCAACAATCCATTAATCCATTTTGCCCAGCTCCGTGCCCATGGCCAACTCGAGTTCCGCCAGCCGGATGCCGAAATCCGCCAGGGCTCGATGGCCGGCGAGTTTTATGTCGCGCAGCACGCGCTGGCTGTCGAGCAGCATCAGGAAATCCACTTTGTTGGTTTCGTACGCGGCGCGATTGGCCGACAGCGACTGCTCGGCCTGCGGCACAATGGTGTTTTCAAAAATCCGCACACTGCGCGCTGCTTGCTCAAGCTTGTAAAATGCGCTTTCCACTTCGGCACGCACCATGTTGCGCATCGAGCGCAGGCTCTCGTTCGCCATGTGATAATTGGCATCGGCTTCCTGCACCCGGAATTTCTCCTTGCGCCAGAAATAGAGCGGCAGGTTGAACGAAATCATGGCATCCCAATTCAACATGTCCGGCATTTTACGGTGCGTAAAACTCAACATAAAATCTGGAAAATATTCTCGACGAGCCAACCGGCCGGAGAGCCGGTACATTTCCGTCATCGCCTGCATGTTTTTCAGTTCGGGGCGATGCGCATACGCGACTTCCAGCAGCGAATCCAGTAAGAAGGAGAAATCGTTGGGATCAAAATGCTCATGAATCTTCGGCACCTGACTATCGCGCGGACGGTCCAGCAGCGCGTTGAGCATCGCCGCCATCGAAGCGCGCTCTTGCGCCAGCATCAGACTATCGTTCACCATCATCGAATACTCGGTCTGCGCTTTGATGATGTCCGGCTGCAGGCCCATACCGATGGCGTATTTGACGTTGGCAATCTCGATGAACTGCTTCATGAGTTCGCGGTTTTCACGGTTGATTACCAGCTCGTAGTCGAGGTGAAAAAGCATAAAGTAGGTCTTTTTAACTTCGGCGACTACTTTGCGCATGACCTGCTCGTACTCCGCGCCGATCGCATCCGCTTCGCGGCGGGCCATGCCGGACATTAAGCCGGGTTTGCCGGGAAAATCGAACATCTGACTGATGCCGATGGTGCGTTCGTTCTCGAACGGTTTGGTCACTGGATACGGCACGTACATCACCCCCAGGCTGATTTGCGGATCTTCCCAGGTTCCCGCCGGCTTGATGCGAGCCTGCGCCGCCTGCCACCGCTGTGTGGCCGCCTGGATTTCTGGATTTTTTTCCCGCGCCTCTTGAATCAGCTCATCTAAAAGAAGGGTACGACTGTCTTCCTGTGCAAACGACCGATCGAAAAATAGAACACTCAAAATTATAAAGTGATAGATATAACTCTTCATCGTGCACCTGTATTTTGGTTCACTGAGTTTTTACAAAAAACGATTTACAGGTAAACTGCTTATCCGTGGCTTAGTAAAGCCAGAAAGACTTAGAAAGAAAAATCAGATCAGGTAAGAGGAAATGAAGATATAGATTTTTAGATTATGCAGGAATTTTGGTTGTTGATTAACATCAAAAAAGAAGAGATCGAGGTGAGCTTGCTCGTTATCGAAATTAAAGGCAGAAACGATTTGCGTAACGCAATTATGAAGTTCTTTAGGATTTATTTTGATAAGTTCGGCGGAATGAATTAACGGGGTTTCCGTATGAGATGGCCCCGAAAAATGGCAGCCGCATTTGGCGTTAGAAAACGCCGGCGTCGGCTTTTCACATTGATTAGCGATTGTCTGGCAGCAAGCCATCGTCTGCATCGCAGCAAACGATGGGCAGAGATCGGCAGCAACGACTGGAAAATTCAAAAGCAAGATGGGGAGCAGTAAAATCAAAGCGGTCGACGTTTTTATTTTAACCATAAACTTGACGAAGAATGTTAAAACTACCAGTGTAAACTTGTCAACTAAACTAATGTTCCAAAATTATTTAAAAATTTTTTACTCAGAATTTTTTTCCATCTGCTGGAACTTTGTTGAATATTACAGCGTATTGTCTGGAAATTAATATTAATTCTTGCGATTCGTCGGAATGCAAATGAATGAACTGGACGATAAAATTTTAGCTTCTCTCCTGAAAGATGCCCGTACCCCGCACGCGCAAATCGCGGAAGAGATTGGTCTCTCCCGGCCGGCGGTTTCGGAGCGGGTCAAAAAACTCGAGCAAACCGGAATCATCAAGGGGTACAGCGCCATTCTCGACCCGACCGCTTTAGGTCAATCGATCACCGCTTTCATCTCGGCGCGCCACCCGGGCATCGTGCAAAAAGAGACCGAGAAGGCGCTGCGGGACCTGGCCAATCGTGATGATATTTTAGAGATTCACACCGTGGCCGGCGAGGACTGCTTTCTCATCAAAGTTCGCACCACCAGCATCACGGAATTAAACGAGATCATGAAACTGCTAAAGAAGCCCCCACTAACGATGTCCACTAAAACCACCATCGCCTTGGCATCTTATTTTGAAAAAGTCGGGGGGACGATTTTGAAGTCAGAGTAAAAACGCAAGAATCGGGTCGTGAGTCATTTCAGAGAAACGTATATTAAACCTGCCTGAAGGGGAGTAACTAATGGATCGAAAAGAGATCATCAAAGCATATATTGCCTGGGGCGCCGTTTGCCTTTTTTGGGGAACCACGTATCTGGCGATCCGCATTGGCGTAGAAAGCGTTCCCCCCGCCCTGTTCGCCGGGATTCGCTTCGTGATCGCCGGCTTGATCTTTCTCCCCTTTTTGATGATGAAAGGGTATGCTCTCCCCGCGCGCCGGGAACTGCTCGATATTGCCATCGTCGGGATAGCGCTGTTGACCATTGCGAACGGCACGGTGGTGTGGGCCGAGCAATGGGTGCCCAGCAGTCTCGCGGCGCTAATTGTCGCAACCCTGCCGTTTTGGGTGGTTGGCATCGAGGCCGTTTTGCCCAAAGGCGAACGGCTGAACGTCAAAAAAGTATTGGGGGTTCTCATCGGATTTTCAGGCATGGTGATTCTGTTGTGGCCGGATTTAAAAAGTTCGATCGACCCGAACTACCTCAAAGGAATTTTAGCCATGCTCATTCCGCCCATTTCCTGGGGCGCAGGATCGATTTATTCCAAACGCCGCAACTCGAAGGTCCACCCCCTTATGGCCGCGGCCCTGCAGATGCTCATCGCCGGTATCATTCTGGTTATAATTGGCGGCGCGGCCGGAGAATTCAGCCGACTTACGTATAACCCGAAAGGATTTGCCGCCATCGGCTATTTGGTGATTTTCGGATCGATTATCGGATACGGTTCCTATATCTATGCCTTGGCAAAGCTGCCCACGGCGGTGGTCTCGATGTACGCGTTCATAAACCCGGTCATTGCGGTCATCCTCGGCTGGCTCATCCTGGACGAGCGACTGGATTGGTGGGTGGCCACCGCCACGCTGATTATCTTTACCGGAGTGATTCTCGTGAAAACGGCGCCAACGGGTAAGCGGCTTCCCGCGCCGCGTGTCCAGGAGAATAACACTCTACAAAAGGAAAAAATTAAAGAAGCCGCCTGACCTGCCATTACTGAACGGTGAACGTTAGCACAAAACCCGCGGTGTCTCCATTTAAATGGGGTTGCAGGTCCGAAATGACCTCACCGGCTGCGGTCTCGATTCTTTGGCTCACATAATCCAGCTTTTTGAACATCAACTCTGCGCCCACTCCAAAATGCCTGGAAAAAAAGAAGTCGACCCCCACTGCCAGATTTAGCCCCGCGCCGAGCAGCGTGACATTGGAATTTTGCTCTTCAAGTCCATACACGCCAAAACCAACTTTGCCATAGGGCTGCAACCGAGAAAGGGTTTTAAATTTATGCTGCAGGTTCAATTCGAGCCCGCCAAATTTGGTCGCCCGCTCATCATCGACCACGGGCGAATGTTCGGAACCCAGAAGCGTGAGCCAGAAGGTAAAGCGATCGGTAAATCCATATCCCAGGCTCAACGCGCCGCCATCGCCCTCTTTGAGTTGACGCTCCGAAATCATATCGAACGATCCGGAGCTGATGGCGCCTTTGATCCCTTTGTGCGAAAATCGCGATGGGTGCTCCTGTTGCGCGCAGAGCGAGGTAGTTTTTAGAATCATCTCCAGGCCAACGAAAGCCGCAATCGCAAAAACTCTAATTTTCATATATCCTCCGAAACTAAATTCCAATGTTAAATGTAGGGGCGCAGCATGCTGCGCCCCTACTAATGAACAAGACGTGTGCCATTTCCTGCCCGGCCGGATTTGTGCTATAACCAGCCGCTTAAGTAAAATTCAGAGCGGCAAAATTGTGAAAGAAATCTACACCTGTTGTCGGGCGACAACGCTGGCGCCGGGAACGGGTTACACCGGAGCAATTTATTTCTGGCATACTAATTGTCTTTTCTCTATCTGGCTCAACTGAATTTTTCTCCAGTATGTCAATGCAACTTCAAAGTTTTCGATAACCTACAAGAATTTAATTGAGCAAAATGGCCATTGACTTGCTTACCAAATTGAAATTCGATTTCAAACTTGTGTAAGTTTTTGTGTGAGAAAATTTCAGCAAAGGTTATCTTATTTGTTGGACTTTATAAACGAGGGAATCAAAAACAAGGAGGTTCAAGTGGTAAACCGCGTAAACTTACGCATCAATCATGTGCAGGTGGATGAGATCATGCAATTGGCCGACAAGATCGGCGGGTTACGCAACGGTCGCTTTTGTAAAGATGTGGTGAAAACGAACGGCGGGGATGACGAGTTTGTATTGACCGTCAAACCCGCCACCCTTCCGGAAATCAAAGAGGCCTTGTGGATCATCCTGCGAATTGTCAAACCCGAGAGAATCGCGATTGAAACGTGATAACCGCTCGACTCCGCTCGTGTGAAGTTTGATATTTCATAGTGAGCGGAACGAGCTGAGCGACCTCGAAGAACCAGGGGCCATTTTGTCGGTAATGCAAAATTTTGTTTTCAAGTCGAACAGAGAGCTACACAAATGAGATCTCTCTAATTTTTTCGTTGACGGTTCTGAGCTCATCATGGGTCGTCGCCAAAAGTTTAAACGAAGGTTCAATTGATACTTCTTTTATAGATTGTGAAATTTGACGGAGTTTGGCAAGGTTTGCTTCAATATTGCTAAAAAATTTGGAGAAATTACTATATAATTCTTCGACACAACCCAAATATTCATCGCTTATCTTCTGATACGTGATATTGTAATTCTGAAGCCTTTTGTAGATCGACAGAGAACGGACATATGGATCGCATCCTTTTACTGTCTCAAAGACATTACTCAAAATAACTCTCAGTGATTGAGTCAAAGGTACTATAATATTATCTTTCAGTGAAAATTCCTTCAACTTCGAGTCAACTATCTCATCGTATATGAAGAGAACTTTCTTTTCATATTCCTTCTTTGTTTCATTTATTTGAATAGGACTTCTGTCAAAAACTTTAGCGACAAAAAAGCCCAAAAAATCACCAAAAAAATTTGAGACTAAACTCAAGAGTATTATGATAGAAATCGTTTGTTCTGGGATATAGTTAAGATACTGAACAGCCAAGTAAACTATGAGAAAGATCAATCCCGATGAAAGCACTATTGAAGTAAAGCGCTTACGCCTTTTGCGCTTTAGTCTTCGTATGTTAATATCATATTCCGTCATTAGGGAATTTAATCTTTGAAAAATCTCCCACACAATTTTTTGAGAGTATTGATTAACATGCCTTTCCAAACTTTGTAGGATAGTGGAAGTGGTGCCATCTTCTGGAATTGCTACATCGCTATAATTCAACGGTTTTTTTATATTATTTAGATCTAGATTTCTTACTTCCTCTCTATACTGTTTACAAGTAATTAAAATTTTTTGCAATTTATTAGCGAATGAAGCTACCAAATTGTTGATTTTGGGAAATAGTTTTTCTTTTACTTCCCGCTTTTTCAATTCCTTAAATTCTTCATCAAAATCAGATTCGAGATCATCTAACTGCTTCCCGATACCTAATTTTGAAATTGCTTCTTTAACATGTATTGAAAATACCCCAGCACGATATATATAAACATTACCAAAATATGTGTCGATATCCTTCTCCAATGAAGTGCATGCACTTTCAACAATTTCTTCGAATTCTTTTAAAGGCTGAAGATTGACTAATCGGTTATTTAGGAAGTTGAAATTTGAACCTATATTTGTGTGACTGTCTTCTATGATTTTGTTCAATATCTCTATTGGAGTGGTAAGTTTCTTAAGCAAGGCATCTGGTATTGAAAAGTTGATTTTTTGATCTATCGATTTTTATTTGTATCAAATGATCAACTAAATCTACAAATCTAATCTTGCTAATGTCTAATTCAGAGACTTTTGTTTTAAAACTTTTTAAATAATCCATTAGTTGAGCAGAGGTATGAGATGTAGTAGTTTGAACAATTTCGTTTGCTTGTTGTTCTGCAATGGAGTTAATTTCTTTTGTGTTCTTAATTTGCCACTCTGAAAGTTCCTGTATATCCCAAGGGTTATCAGGCAAATAAATTTCGTCTCTAGACTTGCTAAGTTTTTTCGATAAATCGAATCTAATATCTTCTACTTTGCTTGAATATTCTAACCAATTTTTTGTAAGCTCATTGTTAGTAATCTGAACATTTTCATGGTAATCAGCGATAATCGATTTTGCGTTATTAACGATTTTCTCTAGGACTGCAACTTTCTCCTCTAGAAAACTACAAAAGAATTTCTGGATCCCTATTGAGTTAGTTAAGAAATAGTTTACTTTATGGCTATGCATCGCTATGCGCTTATTAGAGTTTTGTACGTCTGCTTGTTGACGGAGAAAATCATCTAATTCTTTGATGCCAAAACCGACTTTGTTGTCAATGATAAAAAAGTCATCAGATTTGTACTGTGTGCCTGATAAGATTTTACCAATTCTAGAAGTTAATTCAGCTATGAAAATCGTAGTTTGTTCTCGATCATAATTCTGAGGTGACAATGGTTTATTCCTATCGATTTTAAACTCATCGGCTCTGGTAATAATGAATTTTATTGGTACAAAAGGAAGCTTGACATGTTTCTTTTCTAAAAAAGGGATATCCGATTCGTTAAAAGGATTTGCAGCTGAGAAAAAATACATGATCAAATCACAGACAGGCAAAAAATCTCGAACCATTTCGTTTAAAAGCAACGGGTCACCAGTTCCGGGAGTGTCTGCATAACAAACATTCTTTAATAATTCAAGTTCAAAGAAATCAGTTCTGATTGGTAATGCCCCTTCGCCCTTTAGAGCGATAAGAGAATGTTTGTTTTTCTTGTGAGTAATCAACGTTATATCCCTATCAGTAGGGTTTTGATCTACTTTCCTTTCGTCGTTGGTGCTCCACAGATTAAGTAATGAATTAATTGTGCTCGACTTTCCAGATGAAAAATTCCCTATAAATCCAATGTACAATAAATCACCCTTTCTTTCGATATAATGCAACAAGCTACGCTCCAAGCGAATGAGCTGATCGTAATTTCTTCCAGTTGAAAGATTGCTATTCAGTTCGAATACTGTGTTTGCTAAATCGTGACTTAATAAGTTTTTTGTTACTTTTAATCCATCAGCTATTTTTTTGCACTGAATGTCGATTTCATTGTCTGACATAGTTCAACCTACCTTTATTATTCATTATCCATCTTAAAGTAGTTAGTTGTACTCAATCAAAATTAAACAATGAAATTGATGACTTACACCGTTTGTTTGCCCAAACTAATTTTTTTTCTCCACAATCACCGTCACCGTCGAGCCGCCGCCAGCGGTGACATTAGCCAGTGAAGAAGCCGATAAACGCGTCAGCACGCCAGCGGTGTTCACGCCAAACAAGTAAGGATCGAGGTCAACGAGAAGCTCGTGAAATTTGACTTCGCCATCGTAATAGGGGTACAACTCGCGCGCCAGCGGCACCTTCTCCTGAACCACGTACATCTCCGTCAACGCCTCCTGCAGCCGCTTTTGCCACTCCTCCGGACTGGTCTCCCAGCCGATGATCACCCCCTTGCCGCCGTATTCGTCGTTGGGCTTGAGAACAA
>Ga0247727_10004657_pt1 | contig 28852 bp, 27 predicted proteins | sample WisWelCaveWW1625_FD_202498 | JGI IMG/M metagenome (GOLD analysis project Ga0247727, IMG submission 202498) | Biofilm microbial communities from Wishing Well Cave, Virginia, United States - WW16-25 | ecosystem: Environmental > Aquatic > Deep subsurface > Groundwater > Cave microbial mat | place...
ACGCGAGCTCGAGAACGTGATCGAGCGCGCGCTCGCGCTCTCCGACGCCGAGACGCTCGGCCCCGACGACATCCCGCTGCCGGGCGGGCCGGCCCCGGAGCAGCCGCGCGGCGAAGATTTCCTGGCCGCCGCCGCCACACAAGGCATGACGCTGCACGAGCTCTCGGAGCGCTACACCGAGCAGGTGCTGCGCAACACCGGCGGCAACAAGGTGCAGGCCGCGCGCATCCTCGGCATCGATCGCAAGACGCTGTACCGGCGCGCTGAGCGCGAAGCGCGCAGCGCCGTTCCCGAGCAGGAGGCATGAGATGGCGAACTTCGCGCGCATCCTCGTGGCGACCGACTTCTCCGAGCCCGCTGGCCGAGCGTTCGAGGCGGCGCTGGCGCTCGCCGCCCGCACGCAGGCCGAGCTGCATCTGATCCACGCGCTCGAGGTCGCGCTGCCGCTGTTCGAGCCCTACGCGGTGGTGCTACCGGCCGATTGGGTCGGCGAGGCGCGGCGGCTGGCGCAGGAGAAGCTCGAGAAGGCGCACGCCGCGGTACGCGCCCGCGGCCTCTCGGGCACCACGCAGCTCGGGGACGTACCGGCGGCTCACTCGATCGCCGACCGCGCGCGTGCGCTCGGCGCCGATCTCGTGGTGCTGGGAACGCACGGTCATACCGGGCTGAAGCACGTGCTGCTCGGCAGCGTGGCGGAACGGACCGTCGAGTACGCGCCGTGCAGCGTGTGGACGGTGAAGGGTGCTGCTGCCACCGGCCCGCGCACGATCGTGGTGGGCACCGACTTCTCCGAAACCAGTGGTGATGTGCTGCGGGCCGCGGCGGAGTGGGCGCGCGGCTCGGGCGCCGGGCTTCACCTCGTGCACGCCCTCCAGATCCCGATGCCGTTGATCGCGCCCTACGAGGTGGCGATTCCGGAAGGCATCATCGAGGGCGCGCGGCGCGAGGCGCAGCGCCAGCTCGAGCAGGTCGCGAAGGGCGTCTCGGGCGTCGCGGTCACGACCGAGCTGGCCAGCACGCCGGCGCACGCGGCGCTGGTGGACGCAGCCAAGCGCCTGCCCGCCGAGCTGATCGTGACCGGCTCGCGCGGCCTGACGGGGCTCAAGCACGCGCTCCTCGGCAGCGTCGCGGAGCGCACGCTGCGCTACGCGCCGTGCAGCGTGCTCACGGTGCGCAAGGCGCGCGCCTGAGCGTTCAGCAAGCACGCAGGAGGGAAACACCATGGCCGAAAGCAGGGAGCGTTCCGTTACGCGAAGAGATCCGTTCGCCGACCTCGCCGAATGGCGTCCGCTCTTCGGCCCGCTGTTCGGGCGGGAAGGGCGCAGTCTGCTGGAGGACATTTGGGGCCGGTCGGCCGCTGGCCGCCCGCTGGCTCCCTCGGTGGACGTCAGCGAGGACGACGGCAACTACGTCGTCACCGCTGAGCTACCGGGCACCAAGCGCGAGGACGTGACCGTCGAGCTCGAAGACGACGTGCTCACGATCCGCGGCGAGAAGCGCAACGAGCGCGAGGAGAAGAAGGAGACGCGGCGCTTCGTCGAGCGCAGCTACGGCACCTTCAGCCGCTCGTTCACGCTGCCCTCGAACGCGGACGCCGAGCGCGTCTCGGCCTCCTTCAAGGACGGCGTACTGACGGTCACGATCGGCAAGCGCCCTGAAGCCAAGCCGCGCGTGGTGGACATCAAGTCCTGAGGAGCGCAAGCAAAGCGCGCAGCGAGCTTCGCTCTCGAAGGAACGCAGTTGGGCGAACGGAGTCACGACAGGGTGCCCCCCGACAGCGCGGTCGAGCACATCATGCAGCGCGAGTTCGCGAGCGTCCGCTCCGACGAACGCCTCGACTTCGTGGATGACGTGATGGCGCTCGGCCGCGTTCGTCACCTGCCCGTCGTGGACGACGGCAAGCTGGTGGGTGTGGTGACGCAGCGAGACCTGCTGGCGGCGTCGCTTACGCGCGTGCTCGACTTCGACTACCAGGAGCGGCGCACCTTCCTGCGCTCCATCGACGTGCGCGAGGTGATGACCGGGCGTCCGATCACGCTGGCGCCGGGTGCGACGCTCGCCGAGGCCGCTTCGCTGATGCTGCGCCACAAGATCGGCTGCCTGCCGGTGGTCGGGCCGGGCGGTGAGGCGCTCGGTCTGGTGACGGAGACCGACCTGCTGCGCGCGGCGTACCCAGGGGACTGATCCGAGCTAGCCTGCCGGCCCATGCCGGGGCCGATCCACACGTTTGCGCCGTTCGCCGAGGCAATGCGGCCGATACTCACGCGCTGCTTTCCGGATCGACCCGTGCATTGCTGGTCGCAGAGCGCCGACTTCGAGCGCGGCGTCCCCGAGGTCGAGTACCTGCTCGCGTTGAAGCCGCCGCGCGGCCACTGGGCGCGTGCGCAACGCCTGCGCCTGATCCAGGTGCTGGGCGCCGGAGTGGACGGCGTGCTCCCGGCGCCGGATCTGCCGGCGTCGGTGATGTTGGCGAACCAGCGCGGGATGTCGGCGGAGCCGATGGCGGAGTTCGGGCTCGCGCTGGTCCTGGCGCTGCTCAAGCAGCTGCCCCTGTTCGTGGCCGCGCAGCGCGAGCACGCCTGGCGCCGCGTGCTCCCCGCGCGGGCTGCAGGGCGCACGCTCGGAATCCTCGGTCTGGGCGCGATCGGCGAGGCGCTTGCGTTGCGGGCCGCGGCGCTCGGCATGCGCGTGATCGGAACGCAGCGCGAGCCGAAGCCGCACCCGGCGGTGGCGCGCATCGAGCCGCCCGAGCATACCGACCGCGTGCTGGCCGAGGCCGACGTCGTGGTGGTGCTGCTGCCGCTCACGGACGAGACGCGCGGCCTGCTCTCACGCGAACGCTTCGCGCGCATGAAGCCCGGCGCCCTGCTCGTGAACCTGGCGCGCGGCGGCATCGTGGACGAGGCGGCGCTGGTCGAGGCGCTCCGCAGTGGACGGCTCGCCGGAGCCGCCTTCGACGTGTTCGCAGAGGAGCCGCTCCCCGCGGCGAGCCCGCTCTGGGACGCACCGAAGCTGTGGATCACGCCGCACATGGCGGGCGGCTTCCCCGAGATTCTGGAGGAGACCGCGCGCCGGTTCGCGGAGAACGTGGCCCGGCTCGAGCGCGGCGAGCCGGTTCACAACGCCATCGACCGGACGCGTGGATACTGAAGGGGCGGGATGGAGAAGCTGGTCTACCTGAGCTGGCGCAAGCCGGAGGTTGCGAGCGAGGACTACCAGCGGCAGCTGCTCGAGGAGGCAGCCCCGCGTCTGCTCGCAGCGGGCGCGCGCAAGCTCGAGCTGCAGCTCTCGGATCTGCTCGGCGCGCTGCCGAAGCCGATGCTGCTGATGGGGGAGGGCGCCACGCTCTCGGCGGCCGTCGCACTCTGGCTCGATTGCTACGACGAGCGCGCGGCGGTCGAGGCGACGCTGGGCGAGCTGAGCGAGCGGCTCGACGGCTACCTCGTCACGGAATCGATGCCGCAGCCCTGCGCCGATCGGGACTGGCCGGACGGTGCGCGCAGCCCGGGCGTCACGCATTTCACCTGGTTCGAGAAGCCCGCCGCGCTCCCCGACGAGCAGTTCTTCCGCGCCTGGCACGAGCTGCACACACCCTTCTCGTTCGAGCTGCACCCGCGCCGCTGGAGCTACGTGCGCAACAGCGTCCTGCGCACGCTCACTCCGGGCTCGCCGCCGGTCCGGGCGATCGTGGCGGAGCGCTTCCGCAGCCTCGAGGACTACACCGACCCGAAGCGCCTGTTCGGCTCGAAGGAAGCGCTCGCGCGCTCCGCCGCCGAGGTGACGCACTACGCCGACCCCGCGCGCCTGCACTCGGTGCCGCTCTCCGAATTCATCTTGCGCTCCTAGCTGTACCGCCGGAGGTTCTCGCTTGCCGCGTCGCTTCGTGATGGGACTGGACCTCGGAGGAGGCGGCGCGCGCTGCCTGCTGCTCGACCCCTCCGGCGGCGAGCCGCTGGCGGTGTTGCGTCCGTGGGCGGACTTCGGCGGCCCCGGCGTGGATCTCGATCTGGACGCGCTCTTCGCCCGCCTCACCGAGACCGTGCGCGCGGCGCTGGCGCGCGCCGGCAGCGACTCGGAGGTGGCCGGCATCGCCGTCTCGGCCGTGCGCTTCGGCTGCGTGGTGATCGACAGCAAGGGGCGCCCGCTGCTGGCGGCGTCCAACCGGGATTCGCGCGCGGCCGTGGAGGGACTGACGCTCGCCGCCGAGCTGGGAGCCGAGCTGCAGCAACGCACGGGGCACTGGCCGCTCGCGATCGGCGCGGCGGCGCAGCTGCGCCGGCTCGCGCAGCATGGGCAGCTGGGCGACGCACGCGCGCTGCTCGCGCTGAACGACTGGGTGGCCTGGCGCCTGACGGGTGAGCTGGCGACGGACTTCTCGCAGGCCGGCGTGACGGGCCTGTGGAACGTGGCGGCTGCGGACTGGGATGCTCTGGCGCTCGGTCGCGTCGGCGCGAGCCGCGAGCTGCTCCCGCCGGTGCACGTCGCCGGGACACGCCTGGGCGCGCTCCGGGCGGAGGCCGCCGAGGCGCTCGGCCTGCGCGCGGGCACGCCGGTCGCGGTCGGGGGTGGCGACACGCAGTGCGCGCTGCTCGGCATGGGCGTGCTCGCACCCGGCGCCAGTGCGGCCGTATGCGGGACGACGACGCCGATCCAGCGCGTGCTCGCCGAGCCGCGTCTCGACGAGCGCGGCGCGCTCTGGCTCGAGCCGCACTTGATGCCGGGCCGCTTCGTTCTCGAGAGCAATGCGGGCAGCTGCGGCGAAGCGCTCGAATGGCTGGGCAAGGTGCTCTTCTCCGAGTCGCGCTCGGGTGCGGCGCGCCTGTTCGCCGAGGCGAGCGAGGTGGCGCCGGGCGCGGGCGGCCTGCTCTCGAGCTTCGGCGCACAGCTCTTCGACGCGCGCGCGCTGGCCTTCCCGGTGGGCGATCTCTCGCTCTCGTACCTGAGCGGGCGGCCGGAGCAGGGCCGCGCCTCGCTCGCGCGCGCCGCGGCCGAGGGCGTGGCCTTCGCGCTGCGCGCCAATCTCGAGCAGCTGCGTGCGGCGGCGGGAGCAGACAGGGCGCCGCTGCGCCTCGGCGGAGGGATGTCGCGCAGCGTGGTCTTCGCCGCGCTGCTGGCCGACGTGCTCGGCGAGCCGGTCGAGGTGGCGGCCGTCGCAGAGTCCTCCGCGCTCGGCGCGGCGCTGTGTGCGGGCGTCGGCGCCGGTGTGTGGAGCAGCCTGAGCGAAGCCGCCGCCTGCCTCACCGCTCCGACACCTGTGGCTCCGCGCAGTGCCGCGGCGGAACGCTACGCCGAGCTCTACCCGCGCTGGCGCGAGTGGCGCGCGGCGCGGGGGGCGAGCGAGTCGATCGCGCAGGGCTCTGCCCTGCGCGCGATGGCCGAGCGCAGTGCGCAACGCGGCGGGGCCGTGCCCGCGCCGCGGCCACGCATGCTGGTCGCTGCCGATCTCGACGCCGAGGCGCTCGCGCTATTGCAAGCGCTCGGCGAAGTCACCTACGCGAGCTACCGCACGGTCGGGCGGCTGCTGGTCGGCGAGAAGCTGGTCGAAGCGCTGCGTGGCTACGACGTGTTCGTCACCGAGATCGACCTCGTGGATGCGAAGTCGCTGCTCGAGCTGCCGCAGCTGCGCGTCGTCGCAGCCTGCCGCGGCGAGGCGGTGAACGTGGACGCGGAAGCCTGCGCGAAGCTCGGCATCCCCGTGCTGCACGCGCCCGGGCGCAACGCCGACGCGGTGGCGGATCTGACGGTGGCCTTCCTGCTGGCGCTGGCGCGCAAGCTGCCCGAGGCCATCACCTTCCTGCGCGACCCGGAAATGAAGCCGGGCGATCTCGCCGCGATGGGGCGCGCCTACGGATCGCTGCGCGGCCGCGAGCTGTGGCGCAAGACGGTGGGACTGGTGGGTCTCGGCGCGGTGGGACGCAAGGTGGCAGAGCGGCTGCTGCCCTTCGGTGCGGAGCTGCTGGTGTTCGACCCCTGGCAGCCGCCCGAGCGCGTGCTGTGCGCGGGCGCGCAGCCGGTCGCGCTCGACGAGCTGCTCGAGCGCAGCGACTTCGTCAGCTTGCATGCAGCGGTGACCGAGGCATCGCGTGGGCTGATCGGAGCGCCGCAGCTCGCGCGCATGAAGAAGGGAGCTTGCCTCGTCAACACGGCGCGCGCGGCGCTGGTGGACGAGCACGCGCTGGCCGAGGCGTTGGTGCGTGGCCAGCTGGCGGGAGCCGGCCTCGACGTGTTCGGCGTCGAGCCGCCGGGTGCGGATCACCCGCTGCTCGCCGCGCCCGGCGTGATCGCGACGCCGCACGTGGGCGGAAACACGGCGGAGATCGGGGCGCACCAGGGACGCATCGTGGGTGAGGACCTCGCGCGCTTGCTGGCCGGCGAGGCGCCGCGCCACGTCGTGCGACGCGAGGCGCTCGAAGGCTTCCGCTGGACGGGCGATCGCCCCGAGCCGGACGCAGCGACGCGCGCCTGGCTGCTGGCGCGCCCGGCGCCGAGCCTCACGGACCTGCAGCGCGACAAGGGCAAGGCGGCTGCGAAGAAGTAGGATCGGCGCGCGATGGCTAGCCCGCATTTCTCACCACGGCGCGTCGCGAGGCGGTCGAGAGTGCTGCAGATTCGCGGCCCTCGGACCGGAGGGCCCCGAAGGCGTACCTGGCGGTACGTCGAGGGGCCCGGAGGGAGAAGGTCGCGAAGCTGCGGCGCTATCGGCCGCCGCGGTAGCGGTGTGGTGAGAAGTGCGGGCTAGGCCTAGGTCTTTCTACGAGTGGCTGTGGCCGCTCGTCCGGCTGGTGCCCTCCGAGCCTGCGCATCAGCTGGGCCTGCTCGCATTGCGTGCGCCACTGCGCCTCGGCGGTACGGCAGTGAGCGATCCCTTCGAGTGGCGAGGCCACCGCTTCCGCAATCGCGTCGGGATCGCGGCCGGCCTCGACAAGAACGGCGTGGCGCTGCGCGGGCTGGCGCGGCTCGGCGTCGGCTTCGTGGAGGTCGGCACCGTCGTGAGCCGACCGCACGGCGGCAACGCGCTGCGGCCGCGCATGCGCCGTCTGGTCAGCGAGCGCGCGCTCTGGAACCGGCTCGGCTTCCCGAGTCAGGGAGCGGCGCGCGTGCGCGACCGGCTTGCCCGCACGCCGCTGACGGAGGTCGCGTTGGCGCTGAATATCGCGCCGCACCCGCTCACGCTGCAGAGCGCCGAGCTACCCGGCTTCGCCGCCCGCGCGCGTGCCGAGCTGTTCGAGATGGCGCGCTGGCTGCACCCGTGGGCCGCGTTCTTCGTGCTGAACGCGAGCTCTCCGAACACGCCCGGCCTGCGCCGCCAGCTCGAGGGGGGCGGCTTCGCGCAGGAGATCGTGGCCCCGCTGCGCGCCGAGCTGCTGCGGCTCGACGCCGCCTCGCGCCGGCTCGCGCCGACGCTGCTGCTGGTGAAGCTGCCGCCCGAGGACGCGGACGGAAAGCCGCTCGGAGAGGAGGGGCTCGCGCGACTGGTGGATCCCTTCCTCGCAGCCGACGTCTGCGACGGCTTCGTCGCGGTCAACACGTCTGCGTCGCTCGCGCGCGCGGCCGTTCGCGTCCCGGAGGGTGAGCCGCCGGGCGGAATCTCGGGTGCCCCGCTACGCGCGCTCGCGCGTGAAGCGATGGCAGCGCTCACGGCGCTCGCACCGAATCAGCTCCGCATCGGCGTCGGCGGCGTGATGGAGCCCGAGGACGCGCTGGCGCTCGCCGCGGCGGGCGCGCACCTAGTGGAGCTCTACAGCGGCCTCGTTTACCGCGGCCCCCGCCTCGTGCGCGAGTGCGCCGCGGCCCTAGGCGCTGCGCCGCGCAAGTGACGGAAAAGGAACGTCCCCTTCGTGACGGCTCAGAGCGTCAGCACCATTACCGCCTTGGCGGTGTGCATGCGGTTCTCGGCCTGGTCGAAGACGCGGCTCTGCGGGCTCTCGAAGACCTCGTCCGAGACCTCGCACACCTCCGGATGTGCGCGTGCGAACTCCGTCGAATCGTCGTGCAGCGCCGGCAGGCAGTGCAGATAGATCGTGTCCGGTCGACCGGTCAGCGCCATCAAGCGCGGCGTCACCTTGAAGCTGCGCAGCATCGCGACGCGCTCGGCCAGCATGTGCTCCTCGCCCATCGACACCCACACGTCGTTGTAGACGGCCTCGCAGCCCTCGAGCGCCTCGCGCGGCTCGCGCGTGACGAGGATGCGCGCGCCGACCGCGGCGTCGTTCATCAGCTCCTTCACCAGCTCGGGCGACGGCGACAGCTCGGGCGGCGCCAGGATGCGCAGATCGACGCCCATCTTGGCGGCGCCGATCATCAGCGAGCGGGCGAGGTTGTTGCGCCCGTCGCCCACGTAGGCGAGCCGCACGCCGCGGATCTTGCCGAACACCTCGCGCACGGTGAGCAGGTCGGCCAGCACCTGCGTCGGGTGATAGGTGTCGCAGAGCGCGTTCCAGACCGGCACGCCCGCGAAGGTGGCGATCTCGCGCACGCGCTCGTGCTCGAAGCCGCGGAACACGATGCCGTCGAAGAAGCGGCCGAGCACCCGCGAGATGTCCTTGACGGACTCCTTCTCGCCGAAGCGGATGTCTTCGGGCGGCAGCACTTCGAGGTTGGCGCCCTCGTCCGCGGCCGCGACCGCGAAGGCCGCGCGCGTGCGGCAGGACGGCTTCAGGAAGATCAGCGCGATGTTCTTGCCGACCAGGCGGCGCGGGAAGATGCCGCTGCGCTTGGCGGCCTTGAGGTCGGCGGCCGTGTCGATCATGTGCTCGATCTCGTGCGCGCTGAAGTCGCGCAGAGTGAGCAGGCTTCTACCCCTGAGGCTGATCGGCATCGGGGTCCTCCTCGCGAAGGCCGGACGGTACCGGCCTGCGCCGGCCCGGGCCACACGCTACAACCGCGCGCAAATCGAGGTGGCGATGACGGCGGAGCTGCGGCGCAGGGCCTTTGTGACGGGCGCGAGCCGCGGCATCGGCCGCGCGACCGCGCTGGCGCTGGCGGAACAGGGCTTCGACTGCGCGCTCGCGGCACGCAGCGTGACCGGCCGCGAGGTGCACGAGTATTCGCCGGATCAGCGCCGCTCGCTGCGCCGCGCGATGCCGGGCAGCCTCGAGGAAACGGCGGCGGCGCTGCGCGCTCGCGGCCGCGAGGCACTCGTAGTGCCGCTCGATCTGCTCGATCCGGCAGCGGTCGATGCGGCCGCCACGAGCACGCTCGAGCGCTGGGGCGGCATCGATCTGCTCGTGAACAATGCGATCTACCAGGGGCCGGGCATTCTGGACCGCGTGCTGGCGCTCGACCCGGCGCGCGTCGAGGACATCCTGCGCGGCAACGTCTCGAGTCAGCTGCGCCTCGTGCAGCGCTTCCTGCCCGGCATGCTCGAGCGCAAGCGTGGCGCGATCGTGAACCTGGTCTCGGCGGCAGGCATGTCCGATCCGCCGCTGCCGCCCGAGCGGGGCGGCTGGGGCTTTGCCTACGGCGCCTCGAAGGCGGCGCTGATCCGCATGGCCGGCTGCCTGGCGGTGGAGCACGCGGGCTCGGGCGTCTCGTTCTTCAATCTGGAGCCCGGCTTGATCCTGACCGAGTCGATGCGCATCCAGGGTCTCACCGAGGATCTGCTGGCCAGCGTCGGAGGTGGCGCGCCGCCCGAGCTGCCGGCCGCCGTGATCGCATGGCTCGCGACGGACGCGGGCGCGGCGGCGTGGCACGGCAAGACCGTGCACGCGCAGCCGCTCGCCAAGAAGCTCGGCCTCAGTCGCTGACGCAGCCCGAGCCGGTCCCGAAGCAGACCGGCATCTCGTTCGAGAGCAGGCCCGAGGGGTTCTGCACCTGGAGCAGGTGCAGCCCCGCTCCCGGCCCGGTGGCGAGGTCCACCGTCACGAGGCCGTCGTTGCAGAAGCCGCCGGACGAGCCTGCGCCACACGCGACGGTCGCTCCGCTCGAGAGCTGGCCGTTCACGAACACGACGGCTGTGGTGCTCACGTCCACGCCGGTCAGCGTGAAGGCCGGCGGATTGCTCGCCGTGCTCGGGTTCGGGAGCGGCGGATCGCCGATCAGGCCGGTGCTCGGGTTTCCCGTCGTCGAGAGCAAGGGCTGCGGGCTGGCCGCGGTGCCCGAGCGCAGGTGGGCGGTGAGGGTCGCGAGCGTGGTTCCGCCCTGCGCCTCCGAGAGCAGCTGCGCCTGCGTGAGCGTCACGCTGCCGTCGCCGACCAGGTAGCGGCTGTTGGGCGCGTCCCAGCTCAGGTTGACCTTGACGCCCGAGCGCAAGCCTGCGCCGCGCAGGTTGACCACGCCGCGGGTGTCGGCGGCCTGGAGCGAGACGAGCAGCGCCTGCACGCTGGCCTGCCCGGCCGTCGCGCTGTTGAGCGTGACCTGGCGCCCGAGCGCGCCCGAGTGGCCGGTGCTGGCCTCCTCGAACATCTGAAACAGGTCGGGCGGGCGCACGGCGTACGTGGGCTCGAAGACCACGAAGGCGACGGCGAAGGTGGTCACCTCCTGGAAGCCCTTCGCGGCGTCCCACGCGATCTGGGGCTCCATCGGGGTGACGCCGAAGCCCCCCGGCGGATTGGTCGCGAAATTGAGCAGCGGCGTGGCGTTGGTGGGGCCCATCGAGAACTGCAGGAAGCGATCGGTCATGCCGCGCATGGTCGGCGAGTCGAAGCCGGCGAGCGTCGCCGAGTTCGTGGCGTTCAAGAGCGGAAGCGCATGGCAGCCGCCGTCCGCGTCCGCACAGGTGTGCGGCTGCGCGGCGCCGCCCTGGTCCACGAAGAAGTCCATGAAGCCCTGCTGGGCGCTCACCGTGATGCCGTTCAGCGAGGCCGGCAGCGCATCCTGGAAGCTGGACAGGCGGTCGTCGATGCGACGCGAACGGGCCGGCGGGAAGGAGACGCTGGCCAGGAAGGTGGCCATGTCGCTCTGCGCCTGCGCGTCGATTCCGGCCGGGCAGCCGCTGCCCTGCAGACACATCACGCCGGAGAGCGCGCCTTCCACGAGGTCGAGGAAGCAGTCGTGGGCTCCGTCCGCGTCGTTGGGGTCGCAGGCATGGCTGGGATCGGCGGTTCCGTTGAGACCGACCGCGCCGTTGCCGCCGCCGAAGGGGTCGCCGAGCGTGCCGTCCCAGTGCAGGGGCACGGTGTTCCCGAGGCCGCGGACCGGCTGCGTGGTGCGCGGCTCGTCGCCGGGGTCGCAGCCGATGGCCTCGCAGCTGCCGCCGATGCGCCACAGCAGCTGATCGGTGTTGCCGTCGGGATGGCAGCTGCCGCAGGAGTGGTTGCCGGTGGTGGCGGCGAAGGCGCTGTTGAAGGCGATGTTGCCGGTGCGCACGGCCGCGGGAGTGGGATCGGCTCCCACCGTCTTCGTGGCGACGAGGGTCAGCTGGCGTGTGGTCGGATCCACCGAGATCTTGCTGACGCTGTTGCCGAGCGTGTTGAGCACGTAGGCGGTGCCGCCAGGCCCAGAGGCCGAGTCGAAGGCCACGCCCTTCGGAATCGAGCCGACGGCCAGCACGTGCTGCTGCGCCATGTCGCTGGTCCGGTAGCTCGCGAGCCGGCTCGCCCCGGCCGAGGTGACGAGCAGGGTCGAGTCGTCGGCGGAGAGGGCGACGCCGAACGGTGTTGCCAGCGAGTTCGCCTGCGTGGTGCCACCCGGCTCGAGGTTCGTGATCGTCGTCGTGCAGCTCGCGCCGGGGCAGGTGACGCGCGCGATCTCGTTGTCGAACATGCGGCCGTCGAGGCCGGCCAGCGTGCTGCCGTGGACGCCGTTCACCAGGTTTCGTGCATCGGTCTCGCTCACGTAGATGGTGCCGTCCGCCGCCACGCTGAGGCCGTAGAGCAGGGTGCCCACCCCGGTGGCGGTGCTGAGCAGCGCATGGGTGCCGGCGTCGAAGACGAACAGGTCACGATCCGGGAAGCCAGCCCCGCCCGCCACGATGCTCTTGACGTCGTTCGGCAGGTTGGGGTTCGTCGCGAAGTCGATCAGCTCCTGGATCCCGAGCGTGCAGGTGGGGCCGCTCACCACCACGCAGGCGGAGAGCTGGGTCTTGTTCAAGCTCTCGAAGGCGGCCACGTAGAGCTTGTTGTTGCGCACGGTGATCGCGCGGGGCTCCTGGGCCGTGAGCTCGATGAAGCCGGTGACCGCGTAGGTCGCCGTGTCGATCGTGGCGATGCGGTTGCGGGAGGAGAGTGCGACGAAGGCCTTGCTGCCGTTGCCGATGAAGGCGACCCCCACCGGCTCGTCGAGCGTGGTCACGCCGTTCGCGTCGAGCTGCTGGATCGTCTCGATCACCTGGGCGTAGCTCGCGCTCGTGGCGTCGGTGTCGATCACGCTGATCGTGTCGGACAGGTGGTTCGAGACCCAGAGCTCGAGGCCGTCGGGCCGGACGGCGAGGCTCACCGGCTCGATCCCGGTCGCGACCGTCTGGGGGATCGTGAAGTTGGACGTGCGGATGAAGGAGACGCTGTTGCTGGTGGTGTTGGCGACGTAGACGAAGGCGTGGTCGGGCGACAGCACGATGGGATTCGACTGCGGGCTGGTGAAGTTCTGGAAGCCGGCGGCCTCGTGCGGCTCGGGCGGGGGCATCGAGCAGCCGCCGCCACCGCCCAGCACTGCCCAGGCGACGAGGCCGAGCCAGAACAGGACGAAGCCGTGCTGAAGCGTGGGGCGGACGTCGGCTGCGTGCATGGGATCCTCCGGCTCCGCCGGGGAACCGGCGGAGGCACCTGGGAGTACGTCGCCCCGCGCAGTTCTTCGCGCCAGGCGCGGGCATCGTACCCCAACGAGCGTGCGGATGGTTCGCAAATCTGGCCAGCGGGTGCCAGGGCTCGCGCCGGCAGCTTGCCTCTGCGCCGGTGGGCCGGTGATAGGATGGGCCGCCGATCGGAGGGCCCATGATCGTGATCGCCGGCCACGTATCGCTCGACCCCAAGCAACGCGAGCCGGCCATCACCGCCGCCCGCGAGATGATGCTCGAGACACGCAAGGAGACCGGCTGCGTCTCCTACACGTTCTCGGCAGACCTCGAGCAGCCCGGTCGCTTCCGCATCTTCGAGGAATGGGAGAGCGACGAGGCGCTGCGCGCGCACTTCGCGAGCCCCCACATGGCGCACTTCCAGAAGGCGGTGGCCGGGCTCGGCGTGACCGAGATGGCGGTACAGCGCTACGAGGTTGCGAAGGTCGGTCCGCTCCGGCCCTGAGCTGACTACGGGTCAGGTTTCCGAGCGCCCGATCGGCTCGATGCCGCGCGCCGGGTCGCCGGCAAGCTCGGTCTTCCAGCGCCCGCTCCGGAAGCGCCAGACCAGCATGACCGCCTTCACGAGGTAGTCGGCGAGCAGCGAGGCGTAGATCCACTCGATCGAGAAGCCGAGCCTGCGCAGCGTGAGGGCGGTGCCGAGGCGCATCACGACCATGCCGGCCAGGACCACGAAGAGTGGAAAGCGCGTGTCCCCGGCACCGCGCAGGGCGCCGCCGAGCGTGAACTCGATGGCCATCAACGCCTGCACCGAGCCGAGCAATTGGATGAACACGACCGCGAGGCGCACTACCTCCGGGTCGTCGATCAGCAGCCGCGCGATCGGTTCCGCGAAGAGGAGGATCGCGCTGCCGAACACGACCATCACGACGATCGCGAGCCACATCGAGCGCCAGCCGCTGCGCTCGGCGGCGACCGGGTCACCGGCCCCGAGGTTCTGGCCGACCAGGGTGGACGCGGCGATCGAGAAGCCGAAGCCGACCAGGAACGAGAACGAGAGGATCTGCACGCCGATCTGGTAGGCGGCGTTCGCGGCGTTGCCGTAGAGCGCCACGATCCAGATGAACGTCGTGAAGCCGAGCTGGAAGGCCGCTTGCTCGACTCCCGCCGGCAAGCCGATGCGCAGCAGCCGCCGCACGCGGCTCGGCTCGAAGTCGCCACCCGGCGGCCCGACCCCCACCCGCAGCCCGCCGCGCAGCCAGAGGCCCAGCGTCGCGAGCCCGCCCACGGCGAGCGCGATGTCGCTGGCGATCGCCGCGCCGGTCACGCCGAGCGCGGGCAGACCGAAGGCGCCGAACACCAGCGCGTAGAGCGCCAGCACGTTCGTGCCCATGGTGAGGGCGCCGAGTCCGAGCGGAGTCAGCGTGTCGCCGGCGGCGCGCAGCGCGGTGCCGATCACGAAGCTCACCGCGAGGAACGGGCCCGACAGGCTGACCCAGCGGATATAGGTGGCAGTGAGCGCGTGCGTCTCGGCGTCGAGGCTGAAGATGCCCGCGAGCGCGTCGGCGAACACGACCGACGGAACCGCCATCCCCAACGCGAGCGCCAGCGAGAGCCACAGCGACGTTCGGGTGACGCGCTCCGCCTCGCGCGCATTGCCTGCACCCCACGCGCGCGCCACGAGCGCCGTGGTGCCGGCTGTCACCGCCATCAACACCACCTGCTGGAAGAAGAAGATGCGGTTGCCGATTCCGGTGGCGGCGACGGCCGCCGAGCCGAGCTGCCGGCCCACGATGCCGACGCCGACCAGGCCGACCGTGGACTGGAGCAGGTTCGTGAGGATCGCGGGCCAGGCCAGCTGCCAGACCCGCCGCGTGGTGCCCGTGCGCGCTCTGCGCCGGCCGCCCGGCCCGCGCTCGCCTGCGCTCATCCCCCCCCTCATCCCGCGGTCTGGCCGCCGTCGATCGAGAACACGGCGCCGTTGACGAAGCGGGCCTCGTCGGAGGCGAGGTAGGCGATGGCCGCGGCGATCTCCTCGGGCTCGGCGAGCGGGAAGGCGAGCGGCATCAAACGTTGAAACAGCGCCTTGTCGATGCCGTCGGGCAGCTTCATGTCCGCGTTCAGCGGCGTGTTGACGCCGCCCGGGCAGACCGCGACGGCGCGCAGGCCACGCTTGGCGTACTCGACCGCGAGACATTTCGTGAGCGACACGACGCCGGCCTTCGACACGCAGTACGGGGCCGTGTAGGCCTGTCCCTTGAGAGCGGCCGCGGAGGCGACGTTCACGATTACGCCCTTCGTCTCGAGCAGATGGGGAACCGCCGCCTGACACAGGAAGAAGACGCCGGACAGGTTCACGCCGAGCGTACGCGCCCAGTCTGCCTCCGAGATGTCGGTGAGGTGTCCCCAGTACATCACGCCGGCCACGTTCGCGAGCAGGTCGAGCCGGCCGTAGCAGGCGAACGCCGCCGCGATCGCGTCGCGACAAGCGACCGGATCGGCGACGTCGAGCGGACGCGCCGTGGCTTCGCCGCCGGCCGCGGCGATCGTCGCGACGGCTTCGCCGAGCCGGGCCACGTCGCGATCCACTGCGAACACACGCGCGCCTTCGGCAGCGAGCCGCAGTGCGGTCGCACGCCCGATGCCGGAAGCGGCGCCGGTGACGAAGGCGACCCGGCCCTCGAAGCGCTGCGTGGGCTCAGTCCGGGGAATGGGGCAGCACCTCCTCGACCAGGCGATGCAGCGACTCCTCCCACCAGCCGGCCTCGGTGCTGAAGTCGTAGAGCATGATCAGCATCCCGCCGAAGCCGCCGGTGTGGCGCTGCAAGGCGCCGATCTTGTCGATCACCGTTTGCGGCGAGCCGACGAACCAGGAGTTCTCGATCAGGTAGTCGACGTCGAGCTTCTCCACACTGTGCGACGGGTGCGCCAGGAACTGCGGCCCCATCCCGCTGCCGACGTAGAAGGGCAGCAGGTAGTCGCGCCAGCAGCGGCCCATGGCGCCCTCGCGCGCCCGTCGCTTCGCCTCGTCGTCCGTGGCGGCCACGTAGACCTCGCGCACCAGCCGCCACTCGCGCCGGTCGGGCGTGCGGCCACTCCGCGCAGCGCCGGCCTCGATCGAGGTCCAGTGCGAGGCGGTGTGCGCGGGGTTGAGCGAGATCGAGAGCGGGATGAAGCCACGCTCGCCGGCGATCTTCAGCGTCTCGGAGCCGGGCGAGAGACCGGCGATGCCGATCGGCGGGTGCGGCTGCTGGAACGGCTTCAGGTGCAGGCGCAGAAAGTCGAACTGCGTCTCGGGTGGGCGCACCTTCCAGAACTCGCCGTCGAACGAGAAGGGCTCGCCCTGCCAGACGCGCAGCATGATCTCGAGCGCTTCCAGCGTCATGCGCCGGTTCTGGCCGGCCGTTGCGTCCACGCCGAACAGCGCGAGGTCACTCGGTAGCGCGCTGATGCCGACTCCCAGCATGTAACGACCCTGCGCGAGCTGATCGAGGAAGGCGACGCGATGCGCCAGCTCGATCGGATGGTGGTAGGGCAGCAGGTGCGCGCCCGGGCACAGCTTGATGCGCTGCGTGCGCGGCAGCGCCTGCGCGATCAGAAGGTCGGGCGCCGGGATCGGCTCCCAGGGCGCGGTGAAGTGCTCGCCGATCCAGGCCTCGTGGAAGCCGAGCCGGTCGAGCAGCACGAGCTGCTCGAGATCCCAGCGAACCCCGTCGAGCAGCGGGCGCTCGGGCGGATGGGACGGCATCACGAAGGCGCCGAGCCTCATGCGCTTCCCGCTGTGAACGCACGCCGGCGCTCTTCTCCCGGTGCATCCACAACGCGACATGGCACACCGAGCTCCAACGTCGCGCGACGCGGCGGCGCATAGTGCGGCCAGGTTGGAATGCCGGGGTGCGACGGGTCGCCGCTGCGCGCGAACGCGACCCAGGCATCCATCATGGCGTGCGCCACGCGCTCCGCTTCTGGCCCGCTGCCCGCGAAGTCGCGGAGCTTCGGCAGCGCGAAGGTGCCGAGCGCGAAGGGCACATCCAGGGCATGGCAGGCGCCCAGCGTCCCGCCGTGCAGCGGCGAGCGCCAGGTGAAGCGATACATGAAGGTTCGCGGCTGACGTCGCGACTGGGCCTCGGCCAGTCGCGTGGACGGCACGAACAGGCTGGCGTCCGTCTCGACCGCGAAGAAGCGCTCGACCCCGCGGCCCGGATAGTGCGCGAGCAACGCCTCGGCGCGCGCGAGCGCCGTCTCGGTGGGGCCGGGCAGGCGCGTCGCAACCAGCTGCGGCAGCACCGCATCGGGGATCTCGCCGAAGCCCGGGACGAGCGTGAACAGCAGCATCTCGTCCGCGGTGGTGCCGATGATCAGCTCGACCTCGGGCGCCGCGCCGCGTGCGATCGCCGCGAGCGGCGCCTCGGGCAGCAGCTCCCCGTCGATCACCGGCGCGAAGAACATGCCGATGCGGCGCGGACCCGGCTCCGCGCAAGCCGCCTGCGCCGAGAGGATCTCCGCGGCCGGCACGCGCCGCAGCCCCGCGAGGTCGCTGCGGCCGAGCTTGTCGCAGAGGAGACGCGCTCGCTCGCTCGCCTCGGCCGCGCTGAGCTGGCCCTCGGGCGCCGCGCTCTGCACGATGGCGCGGCGGAACAGGCCGCGCGCGCTCGGCATCGCCAGCAGGCATACGATCGAGCCCGCGCCGGCCGATTCGCCGAACACCGTGACCTGCGCCGGGTCGCCGCCGAACGAACCGATCGTCGCACGCACGAAGCGCAGTGCAGCGATCTGATCCTGGAGCCCGAGGTTGGCGCTGCCGCGTGCACCGGTGTGGAGAAAGCCGAGGGCGCCGACGCGGTAGTTGAGCGTCACCACCACCACGTCGCCGCGCGCGGCGAGGGGCGCTCCGTCGTAGGCGGGGCCTGCGGCGGTGCCGGTCTGGAAGGCGCCGCCGTGCAGCCAGACCAGCACGGGTCGCGGTTCGCGCGCGGGCGCGGACGGCGCGAACACGTTCAGGGTCAAGCAGTCCTCGCTCTGCGGGTGCTCGCCGAGCAGGCCGAGCGTCTGCGAGAGCCCGTCCACGGGCTGGAGCGGTGCGGCGCCGAACGCAGTCGCCTCACGCGTCTCGGTCCAACCGGGATGCGCGGCTGGCGCTGCGAAGCGCAGGGCACCGACGGGTGGCGCCGCGTAGGGGATGCCGAGGAAGCGGCGGACGCCGTCCTGCTCGAAGCCGCGCACACGGCCGAGCGGCGTCTCGACGATGGGCTGCATCGCGCGGCAGCGTGGCCCGCCCCGGGCCGCGACGCAACTGCGATACCGTCGGCGCCTTACCCGGCCGCGCTGCAAGCGCCGCGCAGCGGCGCGCGCAGTGAGCCGCAGGCGAACGGAGGTCATCGAGATGGATTTTTCCATCCCGGACGAGATCCAGCGCTACCTCGGCGAGCTGGATGAGTTCATCGAGCGCGAGATCCGCCCGCTCGAGCGCGAGCACATCCAGTACTTCGACCACCGCCGCGAGTGGGCGCGCACCGACTTCGACAACGACGGCCAGCCGCGCCCGGAGTGGGAGCAGCTGCTCGGCGAGATGCGCCGCCGCGCCGACCGCGCCGGCCACCTGCGCTTCGCGCTGCCGAAGGAGCTCGGCGGGAAGGACGGCGGCAACCTCGCCATGGCGATCATTCGCGAGCATCTCGCCGCCAAGGGGCTCGGACTCCACAACGATCTTCAGAACGAGGCCTCGATCGTCGGCAACTTTCCCCAGGTGCTGATGTTCTGGCACTTCGGTACGCCCGAGCAGAAGCAGGAATTCGTCGAGGGCATGATCACGGGCAAGAAGCGCGTGGCCTTCGGGCTGACCGAGCCGAACCACGGCAGCGACGCGCTCTACCTCGAGACCCACGCACGCCGCGAGGGCAGCGAGTGGGTGATCAACGGCGCGAAGCGCTTCAACACGGGCCTGCACACCGCCACGCACGACCTGATCTTCGCGCGCACCAGCGGCAAGCCCGGCAGCCCGCGCGGCGTCACCTGCTTCGTGGTGCCCGTGGATTCACCTGGCTTCCAGGTCGAGTTCATGTGGTGGACCTTCAACATGCCCACCGATCACGCCGAGGTGACGCTCAGGGACGTGCGCGTGGACGACGCCATGATCCTCGGCCGAGAAGGCGAGGGCCTCGACCTCGCGCAGCACTTCGTGCACGAGAACCGCATCCGCCAGGCGGCCTCCGGCGTGGGCGCGGCGCAGTACTGCATCGACGAGTCCGCGAAGTACGCGAAGGAGCGCATCACCTGGGGCAAGCCGCTCGCGAGCAACCAGGCCATCCAGTGGCCGCTGACCGAGCTGCACACCGAGTGCGAGATGCTGCGCGGGCTGGTCTACAAGACCGCCTGGCAGATGGACGCGCGCAGCGACAAGGCGCACGTCGATGCGACGCTCTCGTCGCTGATCTCGATGGCGAACTACCGCGCGAACCGCATGGTGTGCCAGGCCGCCGACGTGGCGATCCAGGTGCACGGCGGCATCGGCTACACGCGTCACAAGCCCTTCGAGCACATCTACCGCCATCATCGGCGCTATCGCATCACCGAGGGCTCCGAGGAGATCCAGATTCGGAAGGTGGCCGGGCATCTGTTCGGGTACACGGGGGGCGGAAGGGAGCGCTGACTGCATGGCGGACGACTTGAGCGCAGGCGACGCGGTTCGCGACGGGTTGGCCCGCCACGCACCCCGCAGCGGCTCCAGCCTTCCTCTGACTGCTCTGGGCGTAACCACTTGGTCGTCGAGGCCTCGGACGCTCGCGCTCTGGCACGTGGGATGCGTTCGATCGGTGCACGCATCGCGCGGGCGGTGAACCGTGTCTTCTGCCGCCGCGGCGCGGTGCTCGCAGATCGCTACCACGCGCGGGTGCTTCGAACGCCGACCGAGGTGCGTCGCGCGCTCGGTTAGGTGCTTCAAAACGCCCGGCGCCACCTTGCGAAGCTCGGCCGAGCGCTTCCGCCGCCTGACTGGATCGATCCGGCCTCGTCCGGACGCTGGTTCGATGGGTGGCGGGGCGCGCTGCCGCCAACCCAGGACATCCCGGCAGTCGCTACGCCGCGCAGCTGGCTTGCCCGCGTTGGCTGGCGGAGGCGTGGGCTCATCGATTCCGGTGAGGTTCCGGGCCGATCTCGTCGAGGCCCTCCCATCCGAACGCGCTTCTGGCAATCTCCGGCCGGAGCAACGGCGGAGGTCATGAATGCGCGGACAGGGTGAGCTCCTTCTCGCGCTCGCCGTGCTGCTCGCCCTAGGCTGTGGCGCGGCTCGGGAGGCCAGGGAGTCGCTCGACACCGCGACTCTCTGGGGCGGGGTCGCCGCACCGGAGGAGGCCCTCACCTTCGCGCGCCGCGGGCGCGAGCTGCTGCTGGTGGAATCCGTCAGCGCAGCGCGTGTCGAGGCGAGACGGCTCGCGGATGCAGAGGATCCGATCGAGCTGCTCGCGCGCATGGACGCGGCGGCGGTGCGACGGGCGGCGGAGACGAGCGCGCGCGTGTCGGTGCCGCTCGCCGAGCTGGGCCAGCCGGCCGAGCTCGGCGCGGTCCACGTGGCGGCCGGCACGAACTTCCGCGAGCACGCCGAGGAGGTCGGGACCGAGGAGCCCTTCTTGTTCCCGAAGCTGGTGCAGCCGACCGCATACGCGAGCGACGTCCCGTCCGCGGCGCGCCTCGACTACGAGGTCGAGCTCTGCTTCGTCGCGCTGCGACCGCTCGCCAGCGCGGCAGACGTGCCCGGCCGCTTCGGCGTGCTCCTCTGCAACGACTTCACCGATCGCTGGACGCTGGTGAAGGGGATGCTTCGCCCCGGCGAGATGGGCACGCGCGGCTTCGCCGACGGCAAGGGCCGCCCCGGCTTCCTGCCGGTCGGGCCGTTCCTGGTCGTGCCGGACGACCTCGATGCGTTCGTCTCCGGCGTCACGCTGGAGCTGTGGGTGAACGGCGGGCTGCGCCAGCGCAGCGCTGCGAGCGAGATGATCTGGGATCTGCCCACGCTCGTGGAGCGCAGCTTTGCCTGGCGCGATCTCGCCTATCACCATGCCGGCTCGACGCGTTCGATCCTGCCGGAAGAGGGCGGCATCCCCGCGCGAGCTCTCGTCCTCTCGGGCACGCCCGGCGGGGTGATCTTCCAGCTCTCGACGTTGTGGCGCGGCAGCCTGTACCTGCAGCCCGGTGACGAGGTGGTGGCGCGCGCCACGGGTCTCGGTGCGCTACGCAACCGCGTTGCGCGCTGAGGAGGATTCGTGCGGAGAGCGTTGGCCTTTTTGGTGCTGCTCGCGCTGGCGGCGCCTGCTTTCGCCGAGCCGGACTGGTCGCCCTTCGCCGAGGCGGACGTCGTCGTCATCGTCACCCAGGACGAAGACGGTGCGCAGCGCGACACGCCCGTCTGGTTCGTGGTCGTGGACGGCACGGGCTTCGTGCGCACCAACGATTCGCGCTGGCTCTCGAACATCCGGCGCGGCTCGCGCGTGGCGCTTCGCCTCGACGAGACCGAGCGCGTCGTCACGAGCGAAGAGGTGAGCGACGCAGCGGTCACGGGTGAGGTCGAGGAAGCATTCAAGGAGAAGTACGGCTGGTTCCAGCGCCTGATGAGCACATTCCGGATGCGCCAGCCCACGGTGCTGCGCCTGCGCGAGAAGACCTCCTGATGCTGCGCCTCTACGACTACCTCGCGTCCGGCAACGGCTACAAGGTGCGGCTGCTGCTGCACCAGCTCGGCCTGCCTTTCGAGCGCATCGAGCTCGACATCCTGAAGGGCGAGACGCGCACGCCGGCTTTTCTCGCGCGAAATCCGAACGGCCGCATCCCGACGCTCGAGCTCGAGGACGGCACGCACCTGCCCGAGTCGAACGCGATTCTCTGGTACCTCGCAGAGGGCACGCCGTTCCTGCCGCAGGAGCGCCTCGCCCGCGCGCAGGTGCTGTCGTGGATGTGCTTCGAGCAGTACAGCCACGAGCCCAACATCGCGACGCTGCGCTTCTGGACGCACGCGGGCTTCCTGGAGCAGCGCGCCGCGCTGGTGCTCGGCAAGCGCGAGGCGGGCGTCGCGGCGCTCGGCGTGATGGAGGGCCAGCTCGCGGCGCGCCGCTTCTTCGCCGCCGAGCGCTACACGATCGCGGACATCGCGCTCTACGCGTACACCCACGTCGCGGAAGAGGGCGGCTTCACGCTCGCGCCCTATCCGGCGATTCGCGCCTGGCTCGCGCGCGTCGCGGGCCAGCCCGGACATGTCCCCATCACGAAGGGTTAGCCGTGCGCGAGTGGCTGTCCGTCGCCTCCCAGCGCGGCATCGTGCTGCGGGCTTGCAAGTACGCCGTCGTGGTGGGCGCGGTGCTGATCACGATCAACCACGGCGACGCGCTGCTCGCCGGCGAGCTGGATCTACGCCGCCTGCTGAAGATGGGCCTCACCGTGCTCGTGCCGTACGTCGTCTCCACGCTGTCGAGCGTGGGTGCCACGTTGGCGCTGCGCCGTGCGGATGAAGGGGCGCGTTAGCCCGCGCGCTCGAACATCCCCGCCAGGATGCCGTACGCGGTCAGCAGGCCGAGCGCCGAGGCCGTGACTGCGACCCAGCCGAAGCGGCGGTGGGTCCGTAGCTGCGCGGCGGTCGGGGCCGGATCCTCTGCGCGGCCCGTGAAGCGGCGGGTGCGCGCAATCCGTCGGCCGAGCACCAGCGCCGTCGCCCCCGCGACCAACATGGTGGCTACGAAGCTCTCGTGCACGTAGAGATTGCCGCGCGCAGCCGAACTCCAGACGGCGAGATCTTCGGAGCCGGCCCAGAAGCGCTTCACGAGATAGGAGAGCAGGAAGGCCGCGACGAGCCAGGCGGCGGTCGTCATGCAGCGGCGATGTCGCGCCAGCTCGCCGCGGCGCACCGCGCGCACGCCGGCCGCCGCGAAGCCCACGACCGCCAGCATGTTCGCGAGCGCGAGCGACCAGTACAGGAGCTTCGGGTCCAAGGCTGGGTAGACTAGAACACGTTTCAGATTCCGGGAGGCGAGATGACGTCGCTCAGCGATCGCAGCGCCGGCGAGCTGCTCGGGGCGCTGCGCCGCCGCGAGGTCGGCAGCCGCGAGCTGCTCGAACATCAGCTCGCGCGGATCGAGCGCCTGAACCCGGGTCTGAACGCCGTGGTCACTCTCGACGCCGAGAGAGCGCGCGCGGCGGCCGACGCCGCCGATCGCGCGCTCGCAAAGAGTGAGTCGCTGGGGCCGCTGCACGGCCTGCCGATGACCGTGAAGGACACCTTCGAGACCGCCGGCCTGCGCACCACCTGCGGCGTGCCGGAGCTGTCGCAACACGTGCCGCGCGCCGATGCCGTCGCGGTCGGGCGCCTGCGCGCGGCGGGCGCCGTGATCTTCGGCAAGACGAACACGCCGACCTGGGCGGGCGACTGGCAGACCACGAACCCGATCTTCGGCACCACGAACAACCCCTGGGACCGCACCCGCACGCCCGGCGGCTCCTCGGGCGGATCGGCGGTCGCGGTGGCCGCCGGCTTCACGAGCCTCGAGCTCGGCAGCGACATCGGCGGCTCGATCCGCGTGCCCGCGCACTGCTGCGGCGTGTTCGGGCACAAGCCGAGCCGCGGCCTGGTGCCGATGCGCGGCCACATCCCCGGCCCGCCGGGCACGCTCTCCGAGTACGACCTGGACACCGCTGGACCGCTCGCGCGCACGGCACAGGATCTCGAGCTGGCGCTCGACGTCGTGGCCGGGCCGCTCCCGGAGCTCGCGCACGCCGTCACGCTGCGGCTGCCGGCCGCTCGCGCCGAGACGCTCCCGGGCTTTCGCGTGGCTGCCTGGTTCGACGAGCCGGCCTGCGCGATCGACGCGGAGATGCGGGGGCTGCTCGAGCGCGCCGCCGACACACTCGCGCGCGCGGGCGCACGCATCGACGGCAAGGCGCGGCCGGCCATCGACTTCCGCGAGGCGGTCGACATCTACGTCGAGCTGCTGATGCCGATCATGAGCCTCACGCTGCCGGACGACGTGGTCCGCCAGCTGATCGCCGGCGGCGAGCGGGTGCCGGCCGCTGCATCCGGTCTGCTCGCGGCCTCGGCGCGTGCCTACGCCGCCCGGCACCGCGACTGGCTGCGCACGAACGAGCGGCGCGAGCAGATCCGCGCGCGCTGGCGCGAGCTCTTCCGCGACTTCGACGTGCTGCTGTGCCCGGTGATGCTGACCCCCGCCTTCGTGCAGGACACCAGCGAGCTCACGTCGCGTCGCATCCGGGTGAACGGCGAAGACCGCTCCTACCTCGAGCACATCCAGTGGCCCGGGCTGATCACGATGGCGTGGTTGCCCTCGACCGTGATCCCGGTGGGACGCACCGCCGCCGGCCTGCCGGTAGGCATGCAGATCGTCGGCCCGTACCTCGAGGACCGCACGCCGCTCGCCTTCGCGCGTGCGGCGGAGCGCGAGCTGGGCGGCTTCGTGGCGCCGCCCGGACTCGTGTGAGCTTTCACGAGCTCCGAGTGGCGCGCGTGATCGAGGAGACGCCGGACGCGCGCTCCTTCGAGCTCGCGATCCCGGCCGAGCTGAGCGAGCGCTTCCGCTATCGCGCCGGCCAGTACCTCACCTTCGAGCTGCCGCTCGGCACGGAGCGCATCGTGCGCTGCTATTCGCTCGCGAGCTACCCCGAGCGCGGCGAGCCCCACAAGGTCGCGGTGAAGCGCGTACCCGGCGGCCGTGGCTCCGGCTGGTTCCACGAACAGGTAGAAGCCGGCAGCGTGCTGCGCGTGATGCCGCCGCTCGGGCGCTTCGTGCTGCACGAGAGCACGAGGCCGTTGCTGTTCTTCGCGGGCGGAAGTGGCATCACCCCGGTGATCGGTCTGATCAAGAGCGCGCTGGTCGGCACGGCGCGGCGCATCCGGCTGCTCTATGCAAACCGCGACGCGGGCTCGGTGATCTTCCGCGAAGAGATCGATGCGCTCGCGTGCCAGCACGCGGAGCGCTTCAGTGTGATCCATCACCTGGATGATGCGGCGGGCCTTCTCGACGCCGGCGGCGTGCGCCGCGCGCGCGCGGGCTTCGAAGCGGCGGAAGCCTACCTGTGCGGACCGGGTCCCTTCATGGCTCTGGTGGAGCAGACGCTCGCAGCGGAGGGCGTGCCGCGCGAGCGCATCCAGATCGAGCGCTTCGAGATGCCCGAGGAGCACGCGCAGACGGGCGTCGCAGCAACGCTCGCGGGCGCGGCGCTGCCCGCCGAGATCGTGATCTATCTCGACGGCAAGACGCAGCGCGTTCCGTATCGGGCCGGCCAGACGCTGCTCGAGGCCGCGCGCGCGGCCGGGCTCCAGCCGCCCTTCGCCTGCGAGGAGGCCTACTGCGGCTCTTGTGCGGCCAAGTGCGTGCGCGGCGAGGTCGCCCTCGACCGCAACGACGTGTTCAGCGCAGCGGACCTGGCGGCGGGCTGGATCCTCACCTGCCACGGTCGCCCCGCCTCGGCGGAGTGCGAGATCAGCTGGGACAGCTGAGCGCCCGACAGCCCATGACGGCGTCCAGCCCGTCGAACGTTCTTGCTTCGCTTGGCCAGCGGGTAGAGAATCGCGCCCGAGGCACTGGGAGGGCGCACCTCAAGCGGAGCCCTCATGCGGAGAGTCACCTCGGTGGCGCTCGTACTCCTGGCTGCCCTGCTCGCTGGCAGGGTCGCGCACACGGCCCCGATGCTGGTGGGACTCGGCGATCTGCTCGGTGGGGACTTCTCCAGCGTCGCCTACGGGGTTTCGGCCGACGGATCCGTTGTGGTCGGCGAGAGCCACTCCGCGGATGGCTTCGAGGCGTTCGTGTGGACCTCCGGCGGCGGCATGGTCGGCCTCGGCGATCTACCGGGCGGAGCTTTCGCCAGTCATGCCGCGGACATCTCGGCCGACGGCTCGGTCATCGTCGGCCACTCGGAGTCCGCCGACGGTTTCGAGGCCTTCCGCTGGACGAGCGGCGGCGGCATGGTCGGTCTCGGCGGCCTCCCCGGTGTGCTTTTCAGCGGCGCGAGCGCTGCGTCGGCTGACGGCTCGGCGGTGGTCGGCGGGAGCCAGAGCGCGGATGGCTACGAGGCGTTCCGCTGGACGAGCGGCGGGGGGATGGTCGGCCTCGGCGACCTGCCCGGCGGTATCTTCGACAGCTACGCCGAAGGCGTCTCGGCCGACGGCTCCGTGGTCGTGGGCGTCAGCCAATCTGCCGACGGTTACGAGACGTTCCGCTGGACGAGCGGTGGGGGCATAGTCGGCCTCGGCGACCTGCCTGACGGTGTCTTCGACAGCTACGCGACCGGCGTCTCGGCCGACGGGTCGGTGATCGTCGGCGTCGGAAACTCTGCCAGCGGTTATGAAGCCTTTCTTTGGACGGCCGGCGGCGGCATGGTCGGTCTCGGCGACCTGCCCGGCGGCGACTCCTACAGCTTCGCCGCCGCAATCTCGGCCGACGGCCAGGTGGTCGTGGGCGACAGCTCTTCCGCGTCCTTCGCGTTCGAGGCTTTCCTCTGGGACTCCGTGAACGGGATGCGCTCGCTGCGCGACGTCCTCGTGAACGACTACGGTCTGGACCTGTCCGACTGGCTCCAGCTGGACATCGCCAACGCGGTCTCCGCCGACGGACGCACGATCGTCGGCTACGGGACTCGCCTGAACGGCGACCAAGAGGCGTTCCTCGCGTTCCTGCCGGAGCCGTCTGCGCCTCTCATGCTCGGGGTCGCGGCTGCGCTCAAGCTGATTGCACGTCGGCGAGCGTGAGCGCGCGCGCCGCCTAGCAGGGTCCCAGCGAGAGCTTGCGGCGCTCGGTCGAGGCCGACAGCTCGCACCAGATCGCGGCCTCGATGCGGCGCGCCTCGGCGCTCTCGAGCCCCTCGACGTGGGTGTGCAGCTCGATCAGCAAGGCACGCAGCGTGCGGTTGCCCGCCTCGAGCTCGGGGACCCGCAGGCTCGCGTCGTCGCTCGCCGCGGCAGTGGCGAGGCGTTCGCGCAGCTGGGCGTCGGTGACAGTCTTCACCGCGTCGCCGAACAGCATGCGCAGCGCGCGGTTCTCTTCGACGCGGCGGGCAGCGGCGCGATCGAACTCCTCGCGGATCGCGAGCAGCATCATCGCCTGGATCGAGACGCTCGCCTGCCGGTACGGCGGCTGCACGGCCGGCGCGATCTCCCCCAGCAGCGCCTGCATCAGCCGCTCGAGCGCGTGCGTGGCCTCGGGCTTCACGCGAGCCGCCCGAGCAGGGCGAGCGCCGCGCGATCCTGCGAGTTGCCCATCATCCAGCTCGACATGCAGAGCACCGGATCCTGGTTGGCGCCGGTCTGGAACTCGCGGCCGCCCGAGACCCAGATGCCCTGGCCCTTCACGCACGAGAACAGCTCCCACCAGAGCAGGGCGCTGGGCTCGGCAGCGAGGCCGCTCGACTGCTCCCAGATGCGAATCGCGTCGGCCTTGGGCAGCAGGCTGCCCGCGAGCCCGTCGCGCGACCATTGCCACACGGCGCCGAGGCCCCAGGCCAGGTCTTCGAGTGGGTCACCGAGATGCGCCATCTCCCAGTCGAGAATCGCGCGGATCTCGCCCTGCTCGTCGAACAGGAAGTTGCCGGTGCGATAGTCGGCGTGCACGACCGCAAGCTTCTGCGCCGGCGGCGGCGGGTGCCGGCGCAGCCAGCGGATCAGTGCGCGCGCAATCGGCTGCGGCTCGAGCTCGTCCTCGTCGAGCACGCCCTCCCAGTGCGCGAGCTCGCGCTGCCAGCACGAATCGAGCGCCACCGGCGGCATCACGCCCACGAGGCCGAGCTGCGCGGGATCGGCCTTCGCGATCTCGCCGAGGATCGTCCACTTGCGCTGGCCGAGCTTGGCGCGGTGCTGGAGGTACGGGGGCGAGAGCAGCTTCGGCACGGTGCTCTCGAAGCCGCTGAGCTCCTGCATGATGAAGAAGGGGAAGTCGAGCGGCGCCGGGTCCTCCTCGAGCCAGAGCGCCTCGGGCACGGGCACGGACGTGCCATGGAAGGCCCGATAGGCCGCGAACTCGACGCGCCGGTCGGTCTCGATCAGGCTGCCGGGCGGGTCGCGGCGGAGGATCAGGCGGCGTTCGAGGCAGAGGCCGTCCTGCTCGTAGCGCAGCACGAAGCGAGAGGTCTCGCGCGAAGCGCCACCGTGGATGCGCTCGAGCCCGGAGACCTCGACCGCACGCGCACCCGGCAGGCGCGGCGCGAGGTAGGCGGCGAGACGTCGCTCGAGGTCGGACACGGCGCGCGCATTCTGGCACGCCGCCCCGCGGCCGTGCCATGCTGCGCGTTCCCACCGACACATACGCTTCCCGGTCACGCAGCAAGCTCGGCTCCACCGAGCGCGCAGTGAACCGCAGGCGAACGAAGGAAAAAGGATGGACATCTACGAAGCGCTCTACACCACCCGCGCGATGCGGCGGGTGAAGCCCGATGCGATTCCGCTCGCCGTGCAGCAGAAGATCCTGGATGCCGCGATCCGGGCGCCCTCCGGCGGCAACGCACAGATGTGGCGCTTCATGCTGGTGGACGACCCGGCGCAGAAGGCACGGCTCGGTCCGATCTACCGGGCCTGTCTCGCGCAGCTCTGGGAGACGATCTACAAGCCGCGAGCGGACGCCGCGGCGAAGACGCCGGAAGCGCCCGAGTCGCGCGAGTTCGTGAAGATGCAGCGCTCGGCGAGCTGGCTCGCCGATCACTTCGAGGGGTACCCGCTCTTCCTGTTCGCCTTCAGCCAGTTCGACACCACCGGCAGCTCGATCTTCCCCGCGGTGTGGAGCGCGATGCTGGCAGCGCGCGCAGAAGGGGTCGGCAGCGCGCTCACCAGCGTGATGATGTTTCGCCTGCCCGAAGTGCTCGAAATCCTCGGCGTCCCGAAGGATCAGGGCTGGAACTTCAACGGTTGCGTGAGCTTCGGTTACCCGACCGGGAGGTGGGATGTCGCACCGCGGGCCCCCGTCCATCAGGTGAGCTTTCGCAACCGCTGGGGCGCGCAGCTCGGCTTCGAGATCCGTACGCCGCTCTGGCCCGCGCAGCGCTGAGCAGGCGACGCGATTCGAACGCTGCTCCCGGTGCTGGCGTGCGCGACCTGCGTGGCAGGCTGTCTGGTCGCGGAGCGCCGGGCGAGCCAAGGGCTGCTGTGGGTCGCCAAGCCCCTGGCCTCGGCCAGCTTCCTCTGGGCGGCGTTCGCGTTCG
>Ga0247727_10004658_pt1 | contig 28850 bp, 25 predicted proteins | sample WisWelCaveWW1625_FD_202498 | JGI IMG/M metagenome (GOLD analysis project Ga0247727, IMG submission 202498) | Biofilm microbial communities from Wishing Well Cave, Virginia, United States - WW16-25 | ecosystem: Environmental > Aquatic > Deep subsurface > Groundwater > Cave microbial mat | place...
AGATTGTTGGGATTCGCTGAAAGTGGTGAAGTTTTTTCCTCTGAACATTCTCGTTCTCTCTTGCATTCTTGTTTGCTCTCTGGGAATCGGCGGCAGCTACCAGAGAGATTCCGCTTCCTTGTTTGCATCAGGCGAAACGGACACTGCCATGTTTCAGGTGGGGGAAGAGTTGATTTATAATGTCAGCTATCTCTCCATAAATATTGGTCAGGTAAAAATCAGAGTGGTCGGGAAAGCATATGCCGATAGCGAGAGCTATTACAAGGCAATTGCCTATATCGATTCCTACTCGGGCATCCCGTTCGTGAATCTCCATGCTATTTATGAAAGTAACGTCGACGCGAAGATGTTTTCTCGTTGGTTCCGGAGTAGAAACAAGGACAACTCCAGATGGTATGCTGCCGAGTATGATTTCAATTACGCTGCAGGGAAGATGTACATTCAAAAGGGATTTTGGAAAAGTGATAGAATCGATGTGCTCGATAGTTTGACGCTTGACACTCTTTATCATGACGGGCTTTCTCTCTATTATTATGCTCGGCAGTTAGTTCGATCCTCACAAAGAGTTGTCACTCCCACGGTGATTAGAGAGAAAAAAGTGAGGACTATTATTAACTTTTCCGGCAAATATACGAAGGCGGAGATCGATGCAGTTGCATACCCTGTTGATGTAATCGAATTCGACGGGGATGCGGAGTTTGTAGGGATATTTGGACTTACAGGAGCCTTTGAAGGTTGGTTTAGCAACGATGATGCGCGTGTCCCGATTCTCGCAAAAATGAAAGTCATTATTGGGAACATACGGATTGAATTGTTGAAGTGGACGAGGCAGGGATGGAGTCCACCGCGCTATGCCCAAAACAGAAGTAGATGATCCACCCGTTTCGTGGAATGGTTCCGACCATTCATCCAACTGCTTTCGTAGCGGACAGCGCCCAGATTGTCGGTGATGTCGTTATCGGGAAAGAATGCAGTATTTGGTTCAATGCAGTAATCCGCGGAGATGTGAATTATATTCGCATCGGTGATTGTACAAATGTCCAGGATGGCTGTCTCTTGCATGTGCGGCACAGGCAATATCCTCTGATTTTGGGTTCAAGCATAACTGTTGGTCATGGGGCGATCTTACACGGCTGTGTCGTAGAGGATCATTGTTTGGTTGGAATGGGTGCGGTGATTCTCGATAACGCCAAGCTCGGTCAGCATGTTCTTGTGGCGGCGGGATCGGTGGTGCGCGAAAACATGGACATACCCGGTGGTGTACTGGTTGCCGGTGTCCCTGCAAGAGTGGTTCGTAACTTGAAAGATGATGAAAAGAAGATACTTGAACAGTCGGCAGAGAACTATATCGAGTACGTAAGATCGTATAAGAGTGATTAACGAGCATAGCATGAAACTAAAATTCTGGGGAACACGCGGCTCGGTACCCACGCCTGGCGAGCACACGGTCCGATATGGAGGCAATACGCCGTGTGTTGAAGTTCGCCTTGACGATAACAAACTGATTATTCTTGATGCCGGAACTGGAATTCGCGCATTGGGCGACGAGCTCGTGGCAAACGGTAAGCCGATTAACGCCTTTCTGCTCATTTCGCATCCACATTGGGACCACACCCAGGGATTCCCATTCTTCAGGCCCGCCTTTATTGCGGGTAACGAATTTACCATTATTGGCGGCGAGTCCGAGAGAGTTTCCCTTCAGAAAATGATTAGCGACCTCATGAACAGAATCTATTTTCCACTTCACCTTGATGAGCTGAAGGCGAAGATCAATTTCCGAACGGTGGCTGAAGAAGAGTTCAAAATTTTCGATGCGACGGTGAAAACGATTTATGTTAATCACCCCTCTTTTTCATTGGGTTTCCGCATTACATATAAAGGAAAATCTTTTGTATATATCAGTGATATTGAGCCCTTTGACGGGACGATCGAACGTATCAAACGAAATCTTGATTCGCACATCGTTGCAAAATATACTGAGACCAAAGGGGATCCAAATCAGCGGGTGTACGATTTTGTCCGTGATACCGATGTTTTGATTCATGATACAACCTACACTCCCGATGAATATGACGATCATGTAGGTTGGGGACATTCTCATTACTTGTTCTCCATTAATGTGGCAGTCCAGGGAATGGTGAAGAAGCTTGTGTTGTTCCATCACGATCCTGCACATAGCGATAGAATCGTTGACGATATTACTTTCAAATGTCGGGAAGAAATACGTTCCCGGAAGGTCCAGCTTGAGTGCGTTGCTGCCGCGGAGGGAATGGAGATCGAGATATAGAAATACTTGACAAAAAACCAGCAGCATAGTATATTTGTCCCGCCTCGAGCGGTGAGGTTCACGGTGAGGGGTTGTATGGCCACAGGAAGCACTCATGCCTGAGGGGAAAGTGAAGTGGTTTGAAAATAAGAAAGGATATGGATTCATTCAGAGTGAGGAAGGAAAAGATATATTTTTCCTCTATACCGCGATCAAGTCGGACAAGAAATTCGAGTCGCTTGAAGGGGGAACAAATGTTGAGTTCGACTTCGTTGAAGGGAAGAAAGGACTTCAACCTGTAAATGTGGTTGTTCCCACGCAATAATTTTCAACATTTCTTTCGCTTCGTCCCGATTGGGCATCTACGATCAGAAAAAATGTACCAGTCGGGTTTTTTGTTCCAGGGATGAAGAATTGGCGTCTCCTAAATTCCTGGTTGAGATTACGAATGCGCATCCACGGAAGAGGGTTCGCAAGAAGTCCATTAAGTCTCTGGTTCGGAGAGTAATGAGCGGGGAGCAAGCGCCTTTGAGACAACTCAATGTTATTTTTGTAAATGATGGAGAGATTCGGCGCTTGAACAAGAAATTCTTGTCACACGATTACGTTACTGATGTGCTAAGCTTCCAGCTGGATGATCGTGAAGTCATTGAGGGAGAGGTGTACGTGAATCTGGACCAAGCCGAGCGTCAAGCGCGAGAATTTCGCATTAGGCCGCCTTCCGAGGTGGGTCGCTTGGTTGCACATGGACTGCTTCATATCATTGGATACGATGATGATACACCAGATAATAGAAGAATAATGCAGAAACTCGAAGATAAATATCTGAAATGGAAAAATCGCTGATCATCGTTGAATCGCCCTCGAAAGCGAAAACGATCCAGAAATACTTAGGTAAAGAGTATATCGTCAAGGCAACCGTCGGACACATTAAGAATCTACCCAAGAGCCAGCTGGGTGTTGATATTGAGGCAGGTTATGTTCCCACGTTCGAGACGATCAAAGGGAAAGCCGAAGTCATCAAGGAACTGAAGGATGAGGCTTCGAAATGCGCGGCCGTCTACATTGCGACTGACCCTGACCGTGAGGGTGAAGCCATTGCTTCGGACATTGCCAGTGAAATTGAGAAGAACAACAAGAAGATTTACCGTGTGCTCTTCCACGAGATAACGGCAGCCGGTGTCGAACAGGCGATGAAGCATCCCTTGAAGATTAATGAGCATCTGGTAGCTTCCCAGCGCGCACGTCGGGTAATGGATAGAATTGTAGGATACAAAATTAGTCCGTTTGTTTGGAAGACACTATACTACGGACTTTCGGCAGGCCGGGTACAATCCGTAGCACTGAGGCTTATCTGTGAGCGGGAAGAGGCGATTGGCCGTTTTGTTCCGGAGGAATATTGGTCGATTATTGGCGAATTTCAGACATCTGGCGGAGAGCCATTCCTTGCCAAACTTTTTCGCATTGGGGACGAACAGCCAAACATTCGCGATGAGACGACGGCGAAAGGCTTTGTTGCGGACATCGCAAAGGAACAGTTTGGAATCGCTGACGTTAAGAAAAAGGTCGTTAAGCGTAATCCTCCTACGCCGTTCATCACGAGCACGTTGCAGCAAGAAGCGGCAAGCCGATTGAGATTTTCAGCCAAGCGAACAATGACATTGGCTCAAAAACTCTACGAAGGAGTCGAACTTGGGGAACAGGGAAGTGTCGGCCTTATCACCTATATGCGGACAGATTCAACACGGTTAAGTGATGAGGCCGTTTCGGCGGTCCGCAAGCATATCTACGAAAATTATGGTGGCGATTATCTTCCGAAGGAACCAAGGCGTTTCAAGAAAGTAAAGGCTTCGCAGGATGCGCATGAAGCAATTCGACCCACAGGCATTGATAATACTCCGAGAGTCGTGAAAAAGTATCTCGATAAGGACCTTCATGCTCTCTATGAACTTATTTGGAATCGCTTTGTTGCTTCTCAGATGAGTTCAGCATCCTTCGAACAAATCACCGTTGATGTCCAGGGCGGTGAATATCTCTTTCGTGCGACCGGCTCGCTGCCGGTGTTTCGGGGATTCTTGCAGGTTTATGACGACATGGAGGAGGAGAATGGTAAAGGGGAAGACGAGGATCCAACTTCGAAGATTCCTGGAAATCTGGTTCCCGGAACGTATTCGGCCCTCCTGAATCTCATTCCCAAACAGCATTTTACTCGCCCGCCGGCACGATATAGCGAGAGCACTTTGGTCAAGGATTTGGAAACATTGGGAATCGGACGCCCGAGTACCTATGCGCTCATCGTCGGTACAATAATCGATCGTCAATACGTAGAGGAAAAAGACCGGAAGGTATACGCGCTGGCTCTGGGTATGGAAGTGAATCGCCTGCTGGTGAAGAATTTTCCCGACATTTTTAATGTTGAGTTCACAGCGACGATGGAAGAAGAACTTGATACGATCGCATCTGGCATGCGCACGTATAAGAGGGTGCTCGACGATTTTTACCATCCCTTTCATCAGGATTTGGAAAATGTGCAAAAAAATACACCTGCAATAAAGAAATCATTGCAGGAAGTGACAGAGGAAAAGTGTGATGTGTGCGGACGCCCCATGGTTATTAAGTGGGGACGTAACGGTCGGTTCATGGCATGCAGTGGTTATCCAGAATGCAAGACCACCAGGCAACTTGCGGAGGATAAGGAAAAGCATCAACACCTGGCTGGAATCAAATGCGAGCTTTGCGGTGGTGATATGGTCGTTCGGGGAGGTAGGTTCGGAACGTTCTTGGGATGTACTAACTATCCGAAGTGCCGAAACACGAAGCCGATTTCTATGGGCATGAAATGCCCGAAATGCAAAGACGGCGATCTTATCGAGCGAAAGACCAAGCGGCGCAAGGCCTTTTATGGCTGTTCTCGTTATCCCGATTGTGATTTTGTATCCTGGGATAAACCGGTTGAGCAACCCTGCGAAACGTGTGGATCTCTTTACGTCGTTCTCAAGTATTCAAGGAAGAGGGGAGAATATTTGCAGTGCCCGTCGTGTAAGGCTGAAATCATGAAATCAGAAACAGCGGTAGCTGAATAGTTGCTTTCAAATGATACGGCAACTTAAGAAATATCTTGACTACCTTGAGCAGGAACGCAACTATTCCTCGCACACGGTGAGCGCGTATGAAGCGGATTTACGGCAGTTCTCAGTGTTCCTCTCCCGGTATTATGATAGGAAAAAATTCGCGGTGTCAATGGTCGATCGTGGGGTCCTTCGTCAATTTCTCGGACATCTCTTGGACAAGGGTTATACTATTAAGAGTGCAGCGAGAAAGCTTAGCTCTATTCGCTCCTTCCTTAGATACCTTGTGAAACAGGGAGCAATAGTTCATAACCCTGCGTTGAGTGTCCCTGGCCCGAAACTTCCAAAGAAGCTCCCGGTATTCCTCGATGAATCTTCCATCAACAGGATTCTTGAACTCCCCGACACCTCCACCCTCAACGGCCTTCGCGACGCCGCAATGTTGGAACTCTTGTATAGCACCGGAATCCGGGTAGGTGAGCTTGTGGGTCTGAATGTGCAGAGCGTGGACTGGGCGAATAGTACAGTGAAGGTTTATGGGAAAGGGGCAAAAGAGCGTATTGTACCATTTGGAAAACATGCTCGGCGTGTGCTGAAGCGCTACCTTGGTAGAAGGCAAGAGTGTATTTCCTCGGAGACTGATCCCAGGGACAGGTGTGCACTCTTTTTTTCAACGCGCGGAAAAAGAATTTACCCGGAAGCGGTCTATCTGACTGCAGTAAAGTACATCGGGAAGATTTCTGAGCTTGAAAAGAAAAGTCCGCATGTACTCCGCCATACCTTTGCCACTCACCTGCTTAATCGAGGAGCCGACTTGCGGGCTGTCAAAGAACTTCTGGGTCACGAAAGTCTTTCCACAACCCAAATCTATACCCATGTCAGCATGGATCGACTGAAGCGCATTTACGAGCAAGCACATCCGAAAGCGTAGACGGTAAACCAGACTCGTTCTGATGGAAATTCATTTTACAGCAAGACATTTTCGGGCTCATCCGAGTATCAAAGAGCATGCGGTAGAGACGGTGAAGAAACTCGGTAAGTTCTTCGACGGAATCCGGCGCTGCGATATTATCCTGAATTATGAACGTTCGGTGAACAGTCTGAAAATCGCCGAGATCTGTTTGCATGTAAACAGGACACTGCTGACCGCGGTGGAAGAATCGGATGATTTTCACAAGTCCATTGAAGTTGCCATTGACAAGCTCGAACGGCAATTAGAAACTTATAAATCTAAGTTACGCTCAAAGAACAAGAAGAAACTTCTGCGAGCGAAAGCGAAAATTGTGTAAAACCCAACTGCCCTGGGGAAATCATCATGAAACTGGAAAAGACCCAAGACATACAGAAGAAAAGTATTACCGTAGGTTTCCTCTTCGAGAGCAACAAAGACCGATTAAGACTGAAGACGCTAAATGGTCAGGTCGGATTTCAAAAGGAAATCACTGACAAGAATATTCATCGGCCAGGACTTGCGCTAGCAGGATACGTTGAATTGTTTACATACGATCGTGTTCAGATTTTTGGGAACACGGAAATCAAGTATCTGAACCAACTTCCTACTGCAAAGCGTCTCAATGCCATGAAGACGCTCTGTGAATTTGATCTCCCATGTATTGTCGTAACGAATAACAATGCTCTTGATCAAGAACTGCTGGAGCTGGCAGCAGGTAAAAAAATACCGGTATTCCAATCGCCGATTGAGACGACGAAATTTGTGTATCTCATTAGCGATTTTCTCGACGACCAGTTTTCGCCTCAAACTGTTGTTCATGGCTCCTTCGTTGATGTCTATGGCATCGGGGTATTGATCGTGGGACGCTCGGGCATCGGCAAAAGCGAAGTTGCCCTTGATCTGGTCGAGCGGGGCCATCGACTTGTTGCCGATGACGTTGTGACGATCACCCGGAAGGGAGAAAATATTCTGATGGGGGCGGGCACCGATCTCGTCAAGCATTTTATGGAAATCCGTGGTCTGGGACTCATTGATATCCGCAGCACGTTCGGGATAAGGGCAATACGTTTTCAGAAGCGGGTCGAAATCGTAGTTGAATTGCTCGATTGGCGTCAGGATGAGGAATATACGAGAACGGGCTTAGATAGCCTCACGGCGAATATCCTTGGAGTTGAGATCACACACGTCAAGCTGCCCATATTCCCCGGGAAAAATATTACAGTAATTTGTGAAGTGATTGCTCTAAATTACTTATTGAAGCACTATGGCTACGATGCTGCGAGGGAGTTTTCAAAGCGTTTGGAGGCAGCCATAGGCGAAAAAAACAAGAATTCCGGGATGCGGGTGATTGACTATTTCGAACACGATTTTGAGTAGGTCAAAAATTGTGCGAAATGTGCTTGACAAAACAGCGAGAATTGTCTATCATTGGGCAGGTTGCTGTTTAACCTGCTCCGAGAGGCATCAAGACTAAATCAATTTCTGAAATTCATTGCTCTTGAGAACGGCTTAACCTATGAAATCGAAGATTCGTTTTTTTTATCTCTCCGAACGGCATTTACGTTACAAGGAGATTCGGTTATTCAGAACGAAATTATCGACATCCATTGTTCTGGTGACTGGAGCGTTGCTGTTTTCTCTTCTCTACATCAACCATTACTACTTCGATTTCTTAGGGCTCGGATATAGCCGCATTACGTCCCTCACGAATGAAAAAAGAATTCTTCAGCAGCAGCTTCAAAAATTGACGACGCAGATGGCGAAAATGGAGACGACGCTTGATCGATTGAGTGACCGCAGCAACGAGTTAAGGTTGATGGTCGATCTTCCAAAGATCGATGAGGATACGCGTCGTGCAGGCGTTGGAGGAGGGGCTGTTTCATATGATTTTGGACTTGCGTCAAATGACGCCGGGCGATTATTGAACAATTCAACTTCGCTTCTCGACAAGATCGCAAGGGAAATCGAGCTCCAAAAAAAGAGTTACGATGAAATTTACAATAGGTATGAATACAACAAGGATTTTTTTGCTGGCATTCCAGCTCTCAAACCTATGAACGGCTATTACTCAACGATAGGTTTTGGGCTGCGCATGCACCCGGTGCTCGGAATCTACAAGACTCACGATGGATTAGATATTATCAGCGACGTTGGGACGGCAGTGTATGCTGCAGGAAACGGAGTAGTCGAATACGCCACGCACAGCGGGGGTGGGTATGGAAAAGTCATCCTCATCAACCACCGTTATGGGTATCAAACGCTCTACGCCCATTTGTCAAAGATTCGGGTTTCGGAAGGTCAGATGGTGAAGCGTGGCGAACGAATTGCGGAAAGTGGAAAGACTGGATTGGTGAGCGGTCCACATCTTCACTATGAAGTCCGACACCGGGGTGTGAAACTGAATCCGATCGATTTCTTCTTAGATGACCTCCCTCCACAAGATTATCTACCGCGGCTGGCTTCGAGAAATTGACCACATGAGGGGTTGTCGGTAATGATTTGGACGATCGAACTGGCCTCATACCTGCTGGATGCCCCCTGGCCGGCAACGAAAGAAGAGTTGATTGACTATGCAATCCGAACAGGGGCACCTACGGAGGTCATTGAAAATCTCCAAGAATTGGAGGGAGGAGACGAGCCTTTTGAAAGTATGGAGGATATCTGGCCAGAATATCCGACCGACGAGGATTTTTTCTTCGGTGATGAGAATGAATACTAACATAGATCTTTGAGCACCGACGTTCGCTGAACCGAAAGTTTCGAATTCATGCTCGTCCACAGCGCGCTAACCCATCCCGCACATGGAGGATGGGTTTTTTATTTATCATGACGCCTTATGCATTTCAAGTTCGACACGCTGCTGCTGTCCATAGCACTCTTGGTGATGGGTGGGGGGGAAGCCTTCGGTCAGGAGGGCGTGCCGCCGCAGTTCGAGGTGCACAGGATCAGGTTTGCTGGAAACGAGACCTTCGATTCTGATCAGCTCGACGAAATCATGATGACAAAAGAAACTTCGAGCCTGATTTCAAGATTCTTTTACAACCTGTTCGGGGAGAAGTTTGGCGGAAAACCTCAATACCTCGATCTTGATATTTTGCGCGACGACATGGAACGACTAAAGGGATTCTACCAGGATCACGGTTATTTTGACGCAGTCATTCTGGATAGCCTGGCCTACGATACAGCTCGGATATCGGTCGATGTCGAAATTCTTATTCAGGAAAACCAACCCTCACGCATTGAGAGGCTTAATTATCGTGGCCTATCGGATATCCCGCGCGATTTGTTTCAGACGATGTTCGAAGAGCCATTGGTTAGCTGGGGCAACGTTTATCAAAAACATATAGTTAATGCTGAGATCGACCGTATCCTGAAGACCCTGGAGAACGCCGGGTATGCAAACGCCCGGTTTGATCGCGAGAACTCCTACGTAACGCGCTATCTTTCCTCCAATAACGTTCACGTGGTTTTCTTTTTTTTCACGGGCCCGCGGTTTCAGTTTGGCAACGTAACCGTTGAGGTTACTCCTCTCCGAGAGGACATCACGGACGATATCGTGTTGAAGCAACTAGATTTTGAACCCGGTGAGACATATAGCAGAGAGAAAAAAATCTCGAGTGAGAGAAATCTCAACCGTCTGGGAGTCTTTGAATCCGCACGCATCGACGCGGTACCACCCGCCGAAGTCGAATCAACAGGAGTCGTCCCCGTTCATGTGCTTGTCCGTCCCCGAGATAAGCATGAGTTGAGCCCTGAAATTACCATATCGGATGAAAACAATGCTTTTAATCTCGGACTTGGAATCGGCTATATGAACAGGAATTTTTTTGGAGGGGCGCGCAACTTCAGTGCCCGATTACGGTTGAGAACCCAATCGATCCAGGAGTGGGATTTCGGCGGCGTTTTTGCCGGTGTTGGTCTGCGGGATCCTTCGGTGATTGGAGCGATAGAACTGCAGTTTTACCTAGCCCAGCCCTATCTGTTCACGCGGAAACTGAGCGGGTCATGGACGTTTTCGCTAAGCGCTGAAAAGCTAAAAACATATATTTTGCCTATCATTCGTAACAAAATGGGTCTCAGTAATCAGTTTGCGTCGTACACCTTTGGCTTTCTTGAATGGACACTTGAACGGGTGACAGTAGAGTTTCTTCAAGACCCTGCCAGCGCACTTATTACCCTTAACAGGCGAAGCGAGGAAGAGCGACCGCAATTCAATTCGATATTGAGTTTCACTCTTCAACGTGACAAAACCAATGATATTTTTTCTCCCTCGGAGGGTTTTTTTCAGAGCGTGACGATAGAAGAGTCTGGTCTTCTCCCTAAGATGCTCGAACGTCTTCAGCCCACTCTTCCATTTACCCAGTTCTATAAGATTTCTCTTGTCGGGAGATGGTATGAAGATATCACACGTACGAAGTATAATATTCTTGCGCTGAAGTTACGTACCGGATATCAAGATAAATACGGCGACAGTAGGAAGGACGCAGCGATTCGAATTCCGTTGAATCGGAGATTTTTCGGTGGGGGAAGCGGAAGTGTGCGCGGATGGATATCGAGAGATCTGGGGGCGATGCCTGATGAAGAATTGCAGCTCGGTGGAAATTTCATGCTGGAGGGAAGTGCCGAAATGCGCATCAATTATTTCCGAGGTTTTGGAAAACTCTGGTTTCTTAACCTCGATAATATCTGGATAGTATACTTCTTAGATGCTGGAAACGTCTGGTCCGATCTTAACACCTTTAAAGGAGGGGATGTTGCAATTGCAGCGGGGATAGGATTTCGGTATGAGACGTTGTTCGGGCCTTTTCGCATAGATTTTGGATTTCGGCTTTATGACCCGAAGGAAGTTAGCGGGCGCCAGTGGTTTTTTCAGAAAAGAGTGTTTGGGGATGTTTTGGCTCCGGGAATTCTCCATTTTGGTCTGGGACATGCTTTTTGAACTTGTGACGGCATGAGTTGGGAATCGATTGTAGGTCAAGATCGCGTAAAAAAAGTCATACGAGCCGCTTTGCATGCGGGACGTATTCCCCATGCGTACCTTTTCTATGGACCAGAGGGTGTAGGCAAGGATGCGATGGCGATCGAACTGGCCAAAGTAGTCAATTGTCAGGGCGGGGACGACGTTTCGTGCGGCGAGTGTGATAGCTGCCTGAAATTCAATTCCTTGCAACACCCTAACCTCAAGCTTGTTTTTGCCCTGCCGATTGGTAAAGGCGAGAAAGCTGGCGATCCTCCCCTTTCAAAAATAAGTACCGAGGATCTTGAATCCGTTCGCGAACAGATTCGACTTAAAGCGGTCAATCGTTACCACAAGATCGGTGTGCCCCGAGCAATCACCATAAAGGTGAATAGCATTCGCCAGCTCAAACGTGAATCGTCGCTAACAGCGTACGGGAAGGGCAAGAAAGTCATCATTGTTCTTGACGCTGAAAACATGAACGATGAATCGTCGAATGCGCTGCTCAAAACTCTGGAAGAACCTACGAAGGACACGTTGCTGGTGCTCACAACGTCACAGCGGGATCGTCTCCTGCCAACCATCGTTTCACGGTGTCAGGGGATACGATTTGATTTTCTGACTGAAAACGCTATCGCGAAATCCCTGGAACGGCAGCGGGGGATCGCTCCTGCTCAAGCGATGCTCGTGGGGCGGCTCGCCCACGGAAACATGTCGCGCGCCTTTGAATTGCTGGAAACCGATCTCCAGGCACAACGCAGCGAAGTGCTTGAGTTTCTTCGGACGATTTACGGCGACGACGGCATCGCTCTTTCCAAATTTGTAGAAAAGATTGGACAGGATTACGCATCCGACAGGGAAGGGCTTATTCAATTTTTTCAAGTCCTTCAATTTTGGCTTCGCGATGCATTTTGCATTCGGGAGGGTTTTGCATCAATTATTAACATCGACCAATCGGAGAGTATTGAGCGATTTGCCAGGAAATTCTCTCGACTCAATTATCCTGCGCTTTTGGAAAGGCTCGATAGCGTTATTTCACTTGTAAACAAAAATGCCTATATTCCCCTTGTCGTCATGGTGCTTTCTCTCGAGATCAGGAAGCTCTTGAGCGAGGCGTGACCGATAGAATTGTTAGACAACGAAATTGTTTCTATGCCAAAAGGAAAGAGAGAGCCGAAACGCATTCTGGTGACTGCGGCGCTGCCATACGCAAATGGAAAAATTCATCTTGGTCACGTCGCCGGGGCCTACCTGCCTGCCGATATTTACGTCCGTTATCAACGTTCGAAGAAGCGAGATGTACTTTTTATCTGTGGCTCAGATGAACACGGAGTACCCATCACCATCACCGCAGAGGAAGAACACACCACTCCGCAGGCAATAGTCGATCGCTACCATCAATCAAACAGGAGTGCTTTTGAAAAACTGGGGATCAGTTTTGATAATTATTCTCGCACCTCCCTTCCAGTCCACCACGAAACGGCAAAACAGTTTTTCTTGAAACTCCATGCGGATGGAATTCTTAAAGAAAAAAAAGAAAAACAGTTGTTTGATGGGAAAGCTGGAATGTTCTTGCCCGACCGCTACGTGGAAGGCACCTGCCCTCACTGCGGCAATCCCCAGGCCCGTGGTGATCAATGTGAAAACTGCGGCACATTCTTAAATCCGGCTGAGCTCATTGATCCGAAGAGCAAAGTCACGGGAGAAACGCCTACCGTGCAAGAGACGACCCACTGGTATTTTCCTCTGGGTTCCTACGAGAAAGAACTCCAGAAATACATCGCAGATGCCAATAAACGCGATGGTTGGAAAGAGAATGTATTGCAGTACTGCCGGGGCTGGTTCAAGGAAGGATTACATGAAAGGGCAGTTACTCGCGATCTCTCGTGGGGTGTTCAAGTTCCTCTCAGGGGATATGAAAATAAGGTGGTCTACGTCTGGTTCGAGGCGGTCCTGGGCTATATTTCTTCCACAAAAGAATGGGCGCAGAAAATCGGCGAGCCAACTAAATGGAAGAAATACTGGCTTGATCGATCCACAAAGTACATTGCTTTTATCGGCAAGGATAACGTTGTGTTTCATTGCATAGTATTTCCGGCGATGCTCATGGCATGGAACGGTGCGAGCAGAGAAAAATATATCTTGCCTTCGAACGTTCCCGCCAACGAGTTTCTCAATTACGAGGGACAGAAGTTTTCCAAGAGTAGAGGCTGGGCTATTGACGTCGATGAATTTTTGGAGAAATTTCCACTGGATTCGCTGCGTTATGCTCTTGCAATGAATTTGCCGGAAACCCGTGATTCCGATTTCTACTGGAAAGATTTTCAGGCAAGGAATAACAACGAACTGGCGGATATTCTGGGAAATTTCATCAATCGCACGTTCACCTTTGTTCACAGGCATTTTGGCGGCAAGGTTCCCGCCAAGGGACATCTTTCAAGACTTGATACGGAGTTGGTCGATCGTTTGGCCCTGGCCGCGGAGAAAGCGGGCGCTTTTTTTGATGGATATCACTTTCGCGACGGGACCTCGGAGGTTATGAACCTGGCTCGCTTTGCCAATAAGTACTTTAACGATAGTGCGCCATGGAAGACTCTTAACGAAAATCTGAAGCGGTGTTCTACGGCTACACATTTATGTCTCCAGACGGTAAGAGCGCTTGCGATTCTTTGCGAGCCGATCATTCCCCATAGCTCGGCGAGAATTTGGAAAATGCTGAATCTGGCGGGCAGCCCGGGCCGTGAAGGTTGGAAATCGGCGGGCCAGCTTAAGCTTCGGACGGGTCACCCGGTAGGAAAAGCGGAAATTCTATTTGCAAAAATCGAAGACGGAGAGATAGAAAAGGAGCTTCAGCGATTGAAGGTACCACGTTCAACCAGCGGCACCTTAGAAAAGGAAAGAGAAGACACTCTTGTCTCTTTTGACGAATTCAAGAAAATCGACATACGTGTGGCGAAAATCCTATCATGCGAGAAAGTTCCCAAATCGGAGAAACTCTTGAAACTGCAAATCTCACTGGGGACTGAACAGCGACAAATCGTTGCAGGAATTGCCCAGCACTATGATCCAAGTTCTCTGATCGGGAAGAACATCATCGTCGTCGTCAATTTGCAGCCGGCCCGACTGATGGGAGAGGAATCCGTGGGCATGCTTCTTGCCGCCACAGATAGCAGCGGAAGATTATCCATCGTGACCGTCGATGGAGAAATTGCGGAGGGAAGTGTCGTACAATAGACGACAGTCGCAAGTGGCAGAGACCATCCGATGGTGTGGGTTGTATCCGTAGAGCGACAAAAAGGGCAAGTGTGTCAAGCACACTTGACAGAAATCCTGAAAATCAATAGATTGGTGTCAATTGTTCCGTTTCCTGCACGTGAGAACTTCGCACTGAGCATAAACACAATTCACAAAGCATTATTAATCATTATCAAGAGGATCGTATGAGACATCCTTTCTTTCGTTCTTCGTTGTACGTGCAATGCCTCATGGGCATTGTCTTCGTTCTGTCTCTTGCATACTGGACAGGGTGTAGTGAGAAACGGGAAAGCATCAGTGAGCCTCCGACGAACCAACAAGCTGTAGTTTTCGACAAGTCGATTGCACAAGTCCAAGCAGCTATGGCTGTGCAGAATCGACATACGGAGGAACTGATGGCGAAGACCGGAGTCGTAGGAACAGGGGTGGGACTGGACGTGGTTGGAAAACCTGTCGTGTTAATCTTGACCAAGCAGGAAGGGGTGGCAGATCTTCCCGTTATCATTGAAGGCATAGGCACACGGATCGATGTTGTAGGTACAATTCATCCCATGGCGAAAGGGTACAAGGGGAGGTATCGGCCGGTGCCATGTGGTGTCAGTGTCGGTAACGATCGAGAATGTGCTGCCGGAACAATAGGATGTGTTGTCGTGAGCGGAGCAGTGAGGTATGCACTGAGCAACAACCACGTTTTTGCTCGGGTAAATGCTGCAGCTATTGGCGAACGGATCGATCAGCCGGGTCGCTACGACGCAAGGCCGATCTGCGCTCGGACGGGCCAGGTTGCTATTCTGTCTGCATTCAGGACGATCAGCTTCACGGCCGATAATGAGATCGACGCAGCCATTGCTCAGTATACCACCAGCAACCTCTGTTCCATGGTTGCCAATCTCTATACGCCGAGCAGCACCATAGTTTCACCGAGTCTTGGTCTGCCAGTGAAGAAGGTGGGCCGTACATCCGGACTCACGACGGGCACGATCTCAGGCATCAACGTTACTATCTACGTGGATTATGGAGCCGGCAGGATAGCGAGATTCATAAATCAGATTTATGTCGCCAGTGCATTTATCCTGTCGGGTGATTCGGGATCGCTGATGGTGACCCAGAACGGTAACAATCCGGTAGGATTGAATTTTGCGGGTGGAAGCAATTCTTCATTCGCCAATCCGATCGGGCCAGTCCTGTCACACTTTAACGTAACTATCTGCAGTCAATAATCACTTTGTCACTTACGGGGGAGGGCAGCCTCTCGACCGAGCTCTCTTCTCCTCTTCTTCATGAACGAATGCTGTTGCGGGCAAAAATGGCAAAGAGAGAGGTGGCGTGGGTCGTTCTATGCATTCTGATTGGACTTATCTTTGGTTGCAAACATGCAGGAGAAAGTAATTTGACTGGAAAGCCAATCGAACAAGTGTTGAGAGAACAGACCGACCATCTCATGTCAATTCCGGGCGTCGTGGGAACTGCCATTGGTCAATGCGATGGATCTCCCTGTCTTAAGGTGTTGGTTGTGAAGAAAACTCCAGAACTTCAGAAACGAATTCCTTCAACGCTGGAGAATTGGAAAGTAGAGATTGAAGAGACAGGTGTGATCCGGCCACTCTAGGTCTATGGCACGATCATGCCTCAAACTTTCATCGGTTTGAGGGCGCGAGGCTTTGGCCGTGCCCTGATTTGGCGGGTCAGAGCTGCCCGCCTTAGAAAATCGGATAGGGCACGTTCGCCTTCGTCGCTCCGTCGCCGACCTTCCTTCGCCTGCTGAAGCGGGCTCCGCGAAGGCGGGTGCTATGGAGCGTAAGTGACCTTCGGACGTCGGCGGGCAGGCGGGCATTGGGCGAAGCCATCCCTTCGGGAACTGTCTGACGCGTTTGACAAGCAGATTCCGCTCTCTGGTTTCGCTCCTTGGAATCCCTCCAATGAGCGGAATCCTTAACAGCGGAAAGTGCCTATCCTCCCAAGATATTTTCCAGACGAGAACACTACCGCAGATTTCGTTTCCTTGCATTTCTATCCCCCCTTTTTTATCTTGCGCCGAAGAATCAACCCATGCCTTTCCTTTTCGATCCTGAAGTGAACTTGCGAGGTCAGTTCGTCCACTGTACGTCTTGTTCTGTTTTTCCTGACCGGGTGCGAACGGGGGCCCGGGAGCGCTCACGACCAAATCTCTTCGGATACCGCTCTATGGTGCGTCTGCGAAATACAGCGGCTACCCGGAACGATTTTGTAACCTTGGGGGGAACATTTTCGTGACTCCCTCGTCGTTGCACTTCTGCACATCGGATTCATGGGGCGGATTGGAGCTTTATGCCTGCACGCTCATGTTGGAGTTGAAGAATGCCGGGGGCGAAGTCTATGCCATCTGCAGTCACAAGTCGAAAGTCGAATCATTTCTGATCGAGAACCGCATCAGGTATACACATTTGCCAAGTTATTCCGCTGTAAGTTTGGCCTCTGTCCGATTCATCAAATCACTCATCCGACAGCGCGATATTCAAGTCCTTCATGCCCACTTCCACAAGGATATCTGGCCCGCCTCGTTAGCAATCTGGGGTGAAAAGGAGAAAAAACTCTTTCTCAGCATATACATGGGTGTTCCGCGGAAGAACGATATTCTTCATCGATTCATCTATCACCGCGTGAATGCCATCTTCACGTCGTCGAAAGAACTCGGTGACCGATTGCCATCGTTGTATCCGGTTCCTCGTTCGAAGATCCATTTCCTTCCGTATGGGAGACGTATTGAAAACTATCGAAGGGATGAAACTAGAAGGATAGAAGTCAGGTCGAAGTACAAAGTGCGACCGGAGGAAATTCTCGTCGGGACGATGGTTCGCATTGATCCCGGAAAAGGAGTCATGGATTTTGCGAGAAGTTTTCCCTATATTGACGGCAGTTTGCGTGAAAAAACAAAATTTATGATTGTGGGAGAGCCGACTCGAAGGGGTCGGGGGATGCCGGGCGAATCGCCGTACGAGCCGGTTTGTGAAGAATACTTGCGTGGACTTGAAAAGTTCATATCAAACGAAGGCTTGAGTGAAAAAATTTTGCTCACGGGTTTTCAAGATGACCTCGTTGCCTACCTGAGTGCATTCGATGTGTTTGTGTTTCCGAGTCGAGATGAATTATACTCGCTCGTCGTTTTGGATGCGATGTGTATGGGCCTGCCAGTCGTGGCGGCACGGTCGGGTGGTAACATACGACAGATCACCGACGGCGTGAGCGGTTTATTGTATGAGGTAGCAAACAGTAAAGATTTAGCGACAAAACTTGAACTGTATCTTCGTCAACCCTCTCTGCGTGTGCAGCATGCGGATAAAGCCCGGCAGTTCGTTCAGGACGCTCACAGCATGGATGACGCCGTTCGGTCTCTTCTGGGTTTTTATCAGGACTGAAGGCATGTGGATCTAAGCCCAACGATGCACAAGGACACAAAAGCAGGAACAATTCCCTTCAACAAGCCTTACGTCGACCGCAGGGTCTTCGCATACCTGGAACAGGTTTTTGAATCGGGCAAGATCGGCGGAGATGGGCCCATGTGCAAGTCGGTTGAAAAGCAGTTGTGCGAAATGTTTGGAATGAAGCATGCGCTGCTGACGACTTCTTGCACACATGCGCTTGAAATGGGCATGATGATGCTCGATATGAAGCCGGGAGATGAGGTGATCACGCCAAGTTTTACGTTCGTAACGACTGCCAACGCCATTGTCCGAGGTGGGGGCAAGCCGGTGTTTTGCGAGATCAACGATCGGACGCTGACGGTGGACGTCGGGGATTTTGAAAAGAAGATTACGAAGAAAACGCGAGGGGTAATTCCTGTCCATTATGCAGGCGTCTCCGCAGAGATGGATGAGATCCTTGAAATCGCGAAGGCCCACAACCTGTTTGTATTTGAAGACGCCGCACAAGGCGTTGATGCAACATACAAGGGGAGATATCTCGGAACGATTGGTGACGCCGGGGCATACAGTTTTCATGATACAAAGAATTACGTAAGCGGGGAGGGTGGAACGTTTGTGACGAACACTGAATCGGTCGCACGCCGGGCGGAAATTATTCGAGAGAAAGGAACCAACCGAGCAAACTTCCTGAGGGGGGAAGTTGACAAGTACACGTGGGTTGATCGCGGCAGCAGCTACGTGCTATCGGATATTCTTGCAGCAGTCTTGAAGTGCCAGCTTGACCTCGTCGGTGAAATCCGCGATCGCCGCCGGCAGGTCTATACGATGTACTTGGAGGGGTTGAGAGATTTGCACGAGGATGAGAAACTGCGGTTGCCTGTCATTCCGGAGCATTGTGAGTCAAACTACCACATTTTTCATGTCTTGCTTCCCTCTGAAGACCAACGCAACCGGTTGATGACGAAGCTGAAATCATACGGCATAGGGGCAACGTTCCATTATGTACCGCTTCATTCATCGCCGTACGCACAGCGCACGCTCGGAACAAAGGACTTGCGCCTTCCGACCACGGATAGAGTCTCCAGCACATTGTTGCGTTTGCCTATTTACCCGCACCTTGAGGACGACGATGTGCATTATGTTGTGGAAAAAGTGAGAGAAATACTAAAATAATGTTTGTCGATTCACACGCGCACTTATTCTCCAGGGATTTTGAAATCGATCTGGATGATGTTATCCAGCGAGCTCGCGATGCTGGAATCAGGTTCATCGTCTGCCCGGGGACGGATCTTGAAACGAGCCGTGAATCGATCGGGCTGTCTGAAAAATACGACCTTGTCTATGCATGTGTGGGCTTTCATCCTCATGAAGCTTCGAAGGCGGACGGAAGATCGCTTGAAGAAATAGAGACACTGAGTCATCATCAGAAAGTGGTGGCCATCGGTGAAATCGGTCTCGATTATCATTACAATTTTTCCCCTCCGGAAGTCCAACGCGCTGTCTTTTCTCAGCAGATCGATATTGCCTGGCGGCGAAACATTCCCATTGTAATTCATAGCCGCGAGGCGGAAGAAGATACTCGTCGGATTGTAGGGGAAAAGATTGTCGCAGAGAACAACAAGCACGACGCTGAACCGAATGAACTTCATCCTAGGCTGCGATCGTGGGGAGTTTTTCATTGCTTTGCGGGCGATCTTGCAATGGCGAAGAAGGTCATTGAGTGGGGATTTTACATCTCGATTCCAGGTCCAGTGACCTTTCCGGTGAAGTCGGGGAAAAACGGGACCATGATCGAAGTTGTGCAGGGAATCCCTGTCGAACATTTACTTTTGGAAACTGACAGTCCTTATCTTGCACCGCAACCATACAGGGGGAGGCGGAATGAACCGTCATACATTCCCATCATCGCGAAAAAGGTATCTGAGCTGAAGGGACTTTCACTCGAGGACGTCGCAAGTGCGAGCACCCTTGGTGCTCAGACGCTGTTCGGCATTGCTGATCAAGCTTAATTGTCCAGGATATACGGAGAATCATGTTTCCTTCGCCCATAGCGATCGTTATCCTTAGTTTTCTTTTTCTTCCGCTCACCCTTGCTGCGCAAACCACCGAAGAGAAAAAGCTCAAAGATAGGCAAGAAAAGATCGAGCTCATCATGCGTCTGCAGGACCGTCGCAGTCTTGACAACGGGAAGCTGATCAGTTTTATTTCCGATGTAGATTCTCTGGTCCGCGAGCGGGCGGTGTTGGCCTTTGGAAGCATTCAGGATACGTCGGCCATCCCTCTGCTTCTGGAAGCCCTCACTGACGTGGATTTCAAAGTTCAGCAGTCTTCAGCCTTCGCTATTGGTCAGACGGCGGGTCAGTTATGCATTACGTCATTGCAGGCCATTCAACATAGTTTGGTCTGGTCGCGGCTTGATCATACCCGAGCGGCAGACAGGATGATTGAAGAGATCGGAAAGTTTGGCACGGAAGAAGCTCTCAATGACCTCGTTTTGCGTTTTGGGATAGGTCATCCCCTACTGCACACCGAGGCGATGATGATGAGCATCGCACGGTTTGCCATCCGAGGAATCATCTCCAATTCCGCAGTCCGATACCTCCTTCAGTTCATTAAGCCGGCGGATAAAGCTCCCTGGCAGGCTGTCTACGCTCTGCAAAGAATCGGAAATCATGAAGAGACACGTCATGAACTTGAATACATCGTCCTATTGAAGAATCACGAGAATCCATTGGTGCGGATGCACCTTGCGATCCTCTTAGGCAAGATTAAGGATGAGAAAACATCTCTGGAACCGTTGCAGAAGCTTGCAGAATTCGACAGGGATTCGCGTGTAAGGATAAATGCGCTCAAAGCACTTAGCAATCTTGATCTGAAGACACATGGTGATGTGGCCGGCACTTTCAAGCGCGCGTTTGCCGACCGTAACACGCATGTTGCTCTTGCTGCGTTGTGGGCGTTCGGCAATAGTGGATTGAAGGAGAGCGATTCAAGCGAGGCAGCAAAGGAAACTTTTCTCCTGCTTAGGCGGATTGCCGAAAACACTGAGAATCATTACGTATGGCAAATGCAAGGTGAGGCAGCAGTTGCAATTGCAAAACTGGTGGGAGCGGCAGCTTTACGGTACGTCGTGCCGACGAATTGGCCGCAACCCCTTCTTCAAGCGCAGCTTTTAACTGCCGCAGCATATACCGGCGGTTCAGAAGCGGTGACAATTCTCTCCGGTTTTTTGGAGAGCCGAAATCCCACCCTCGTCCGCGCCGCCCTTGACGGATTGCAAATACTGAGTCAGAGAAATCCAGATGACTCAGCGCTCATTCAGCGGACATACGAGGCATCTCTTGGGGCGCTCCGAGCTCACGATGTTTCTGTCGTGACTACCGCAGCCGGGATCCTCGGAGATTCGTTGTTTCGCCGTTCAATGTCATTAGATCCACTCCTGGAGACTCTTTCAAGTCTTCGCCTACCTGACGATATCGAGGCCATGCAAGAAATAATTTCCACGCTGGGAAAAATCAAGGATATGCGGTCAGTTCGCGATCTGCAATCTTTCTTGAGGAAATCTGATCGTTCTGTAGCGCTTGCAGCAGTTTCTGCCCTCAAGTCGATCACCGGTCGCGACCACCTATCCGACTTGCCGAGGTCGTTTGAACCATTGTTTACAGACTTTGATTTTGCATATTTGCGTTCGCTGCCGGATACCGTTCTCGTAAGAATGGAAACAATTCGAGGAGATATCGACATTGAGTTGTACAAGAACATAGCGCCATTCACCGTAATGAGTCTCCTCAAACTCGCAACCCAGCGAGGGTTTTATCGGGGACTAACGTTTCATCGGGTCGTTCCGAATTTCGTGGTTCAGGGTGGCGACCCGAGGGGGGATGGATGGGGTGGACCGGGATATTCCCTACGGTCTGAATTCTCAGTGTTTGCGTTCGATGAAGGGGCAATTGGGATGGCAAGTGCCGGTAAGGACACGGAGGGATCTCAGTTCTTTGTTACCCATTCGCCTCAACCACATCTGGATGGAAGGTACACAATGTTCGGGAGGGTTATTGCGGGGATGGATGTCGTCGATCGGTTACAGGTCGATGATCGCCTGTTCGACATAAAACTTGTTCGGTAGTTTTTCCCTGTGTCCAATTATTCTCGCTTCTGTCGATACTCCTCGTAGTATTTTTGGTGAGTTGGGTCGATGAGACTGAACTTACGATATACGTTTTCATCAGGATAATTGAGAAAGAGCTGGCACAACTCAAGATACTTGGAGTCAAAAAAGGTCTTTATCGCCACACTCTGCCGGTTGATTTTTTCTTTGACATTCCCTATCATATCCACAGCCCGCAGGATTTTCGCTACTGCGGCGGATGAATCCTTTGTCATGTAATCAAGGCCTTCACCATGATACACGTACATGGCTGCACGAAAATCATCAAATCTCGCGTTCATGAGTTCATCAATCAGGCGTGTCCGACTGTAGCTTCCGGATCCCGGAAACTCCCATCCCTTGGGCGCTCCCGCCGATCGAGAGAGGTTAAAAACGTTGAGGGCTTTCTGGAGGTATGGTGTTCCAGCCGCAGACTCATATGAATCGTAATCGAATCCCAGAACGAGATACGCATAAAAATCAAGGAAGCTGGTTAAGGGATCGAACCGATACTCGTTACGGATCAGCGGGAGGCCGCGGGTATACGAGAATTCCCATTTTTCATCAAAAATTCGCAGAAGGACGCTACTTTTCTCAAGTGGCCGCTTTCTCCTTGCGTCCCAGATCTTTCGCTGGCTTCCGATGAATACCTGGGCAGAATACCGACCTTCGCCGGGCGATCCCTGAAAGAAAATACTGAATGTACACTTGATCCTATCGCTTCCAAAATCTTCCTTCGTCCAATGAGTATTGCCGAGGTATGTTTTTATCTGTGCTTGAAAGTCGGATAGATTGTCGAGGGCATCCGAAGTTAGCAGCTGAGTGTTGATCGTAACTTCACAATCGAGTTCCTGAGCGATGAGTCGGGCCGCTGAAATGAAGAAGAGAGCCAAAAGGGTCGTTCTTATCACAAGCTATCCTATGCTTCTCTTGTTGGCGATTGTGGGGCTTCGTTCCAATATAAAGATTTTAGAACCATTCGTCAAGAAGTGCATTAGCGGTTAATCAAAGTCAATCTCACGAGAGTAAGGGAGGCACCGATGAAATCCCGACTGTGTATTCCCATCTTTCTGATCTGCATCAGCAACTGCTACGGTGGATTTGAGCGCGTGGAGGGAGGGGCCCGGGCAATATGTTTCGGGGGAGCGTTTGTTGGACTGGCCGATGACGGTTGGGCCATTTTCTATAACCCGGCGGGACTCGCTCAGCTTCGCCTTGCGGAATTAGGGTTTTTCTATTCGCCTCAACCGTTTGGTCTCTCCGAACTCAAGTCTTTTTCCTTAACTGGCGTTTATCCCACCTCTCTTGGGTCGTTTGCGACAAGCGTCCGGTCCTTCGGGTTTTCTCTCTATCGCGAGTTTTCCGCCTCCCTGGCATTCGCCAGGGAGTTTTCCGGTATATGCGTGGGGATGAATTTCAACTATCAGTCGGTTTCGATTACAAATTACGGCTCTGCCGGAACGATCGGGATCGACGCTGGCGCCCTCGTTCTGGTGTTCAAAAATCTTCGGTGGGGGATTGCCGCAAGAAATATCAATGCACCAACAATCGGCCAATCCGCGGAGCGACTTCCGCAATTCTTTGCTTCCGGAATCTCGTACGAGCCCATGGATGCATTGCACCTGGTTTTCGATTATCAAAAAGAAATCGGATTTGCCCCTTCGCCGAGATTTGGCTTCGAGTACTGGATCATCGACGAAATAGCAGTCCTGGGCGGAGTTGCCGATGAGCCTTCAACGTACGCCGCCGGGCTCGGTATCCGCTATGTTTTTTTCCAGATGAATTATGCCTTTACTATGCACCAAACGCTCGGCCTAACGCACCAGGCCTCCATAACTTTACGACTGATGTAAGAGGATGACAAAAGTATTTACACTCTTCATTACTATTGCGACCGGTCTTTGTCTTCATCCGTCTTTTTCCCTTGGCCAGGAAATACAGGACAGCTCTGCCCGGAAGCCCAACGGCCTGTCGGCCGTCGATAGCTTGAACGCTCCTTCTGATCTGCAAGAGAGTGCGTTGCGAGGGGACAGTCTTGAGGCACTCGTCGGTCAGCTCGTGGATGCGGACGAGTTACCCATTCTTGAAATTGTGGGGGAAGAGAGCCCCCGCTCATCCCGAACCGTGTTAGAGATGCGCTCGCGCATTTCACACAAGCTACAACCAGCTCGTGGTTTTACCGAGGGAAAATACTACGGCAGCTCGATCAAGTCATACCAGCGGGTGAAATTTTCACAAGGGGAAAATCTTGCAGCAGCCATCCTCATGGAAAAAGATGCCGGAGAATCCCGATTGAATGATTTTCTTTCAGCGTATGTCCAGATCAAAAACTTGATTTCATCTTCATCGATTGTTGTTGGCGATTATTTCATTGAAGCAGGCCAGGGTGTTGGATTGTGGCGTGGTTTCGATTATCAAAAAGGAACAAACGTTGTTCTCCCCGCGAAAAAAAAAGGGCGAGGTCTTGTTCCGTATGCGTCATCCGATGAAAATGCATTTCTGAGGGGCGCTGCCGCAACCGTGAATATCTCAAACTGGGCTTTGACGGCTTATTACTCCAACAAGTCACTCAGCGCGACAGTTGATACCAACGGCAATGTCACAAGTCTATACACTGCGGGATATTTTCGGACAGAGTCTGAGCGAGAGAAACGGAGCAATCTTTCCGAGAGGCTGCTTGGGGGACGGGGCGAATACCAGTTTTCTCGGGAGAACACTGCTGGAATAACGGCATTCACGGCTCAGTATTCGCGTGATTTTTCGTTGGTCAACGAACATTTCGCCGGCAATACTTTCAATTTCGCTTCTGCCGATTACTTTTTATCGTTGTCCAGAGTAAGAATGTTCGGTGAATGGGCTATGACCAATCATGTGGTAGGAGGTATCTCAGGAATACACCTTGAGCCTGACAACCTGATTGATATTATTAGTGCGTACCGTAATTATCCGGCTGAGTTTTTCAATCCTTACAACGGAAGTTTTTCTGAAAGGAGCGGCGCCGCAAATGAACGCGGGTTCTACTTAGGTCTGCAAATCCGCCCAGTTCGGGGCGTTCGATTCGCCGGCTACTTTGACCAATTCTCCTTTCCGGCACCGTCTCAAGGAATAATTTTTCCCGGAGCGGGTCATGAGATTTTTCTTCAAGCCGAAGTGTCGCCGGCTCGCAGATTTCTGTTTACCCCAAGGTACCGGCGGAGGGTGACATCGGAATCCGGAAGTATGGTGGATCAGGCAGGCAGAACCGTGATGTTCGACGAAGAAAAAGTTCTGGAAAGCTTTCGTCTTACCATTGACTACCGGTTAGATTCTGACGCCAGACTGCGGACACGCGTGGAATATGTCGATCTCCATTTTCACCCTGCCATGGCGGTTGGAAGGGAACACGGCATTTTGATATACCAGGACGTCGCAGTTCGTGCAAGCGGGCATCTCACTCTTGGCGTTCGGCTCGCAATTTTCCGAACCGATTCTTTCGAGTCGGGCGTGGGAGAATATGAAACGGATTTGCCCGGCGTTCTGACTATCCCGGTGTTATACGGCCGGGGGGTACGGTGGTATCTTCTTGCCAATTACTCGTTGTTTGAGTCCCTCCGGCTCTCGCTGAAATATGCAGAACTTATTCGCGACGATGTGAAAACGATCGGAAGCGGTCTGGATGAGCTTCCGGGCAATCGGGATAATCGCATCAGCATGCAGCTCGACTTCACCCTCTGAACATCTTCATGTTCCCGATGTTCAACCTCGGATTTCCAGGTAGTCTTCTGCTCTGGCGGGTCAGAGCTGCCCGCCGCTTTTCGTCTTAGTGGCAGCATCCATTGCTGACTCATTTCCACTTCCTTTTGCTACTTCTTCAAGTTATTCGTATTTTGTGTGAAATCCATGAGCAAGAGTAAAGAAAATACGACGGTTGTCGCTGCAATGAGCGGTGGAGTTGACTCTTCAGTTGCCGCGGCGTTGTTGGTGGAAGCTGGATACCGCGTCATCGGTGTGACGATGAAGACTTACTCCTTTGACGGCGTGGGAGGTAACGCGGGCAAAGAGACAAGCTGCTGTGGCCTGGATGCGATGAACGATGCGAGAATGGTTGCCGTCAAGCTCGGTATTCCGCACTATGTATTGGATTTTACGGAGCAATTTCGTGGTGAAGTGATTGATAATTTTGTCGGCGAATACTTGCGCGGCCGAACGCCTAACCCGTGCGTTGTTTGTAATCGGACGATCAAGTGGGGGGCGCTTATTCAGAAGGCGGAAGCGCTGGGCGCTGATTGTATTGCGACAGGCCACTACGCCCGCGTTCGGTTTGATGAAATGCGTGGACGGTACGTTATTTCCCAGGCGAAGTATGCGAATAAGGACCAATCGTATGCATTGTGGGGGCTTTCCCAGTATGCTCTTGGCAAGACAATTTTTCCACTTGGCGATTTATCCAAGCCCGAAGTCCGGAGGATTGCTCAGCAGCTTGACTTGAAGACAGCCGCTAAGCCGGAAAGCTACGAGATCTGTTTTGTGGCTGATGATAATTACGAGCGTTTTCTCAAGGAACAAGTCCCCGATTTAGAGCCTTCGCTCGGCGGAGGAGATATTGTCTTTGGCGGTGAAGTCGTTGGGAAGCACAGGGGATTTCCCTTCTATACGATAGGGCAGCGGAGGGGCGTGGGTGCATTCGGTGATCCTGTCTACGTTACCGGCATCGAGTCCGAAACGAATACCATCCGCATTGGCCGCGATTCGGATTTGATGCACTGCGGCCTTGTTGCGTCGAACGTTAACCTCATGACTGTTGAATCGATAGAGGCACCGCTGCGCGTTACAGCCAAGGTCCGCTACAAGGATGCCCCGACCCCGGCGACCGTCGATCAGGACGGAGCTGAGAAAATCCGCGTGATGTTCGATGAGCCGAAGCGAGCTATCACGCCAGGACAATCAGTAGCTATGTATGAGGGAGACGACCTGGTCGGGGGTGGAATTATTGACAGCGTGTTTTTGTAGCGCTGGAAGTCCCCCATAGGTAATCCTCAATTCAGAACATTTCTAAATAGTTCCTTCAAGTAATTTCATGGCAGGATCGAAACATTCCGACAAACTCGAACATTCCCGCGAGCTCAAGCGGCAAGCCAAGCTTGGCGGTGGTGAGATGCGCATCGCCGACCAGCACAAAAAGGGGAAGCTCACCGCGCGCGAACGACTGGATAAGTTGCTGGATACCGGCAGCTTTGAAGAGATCGACGCCCTCGTGACACACCGTTCTTCCGACTTCGGCCTGGATAAAGAAAAATATTTGGGCGACGGCGTTGTGACCGGCACAGGCAGGATCGAAGGGAGGCTGGTGTGCGTGTTCAGTCAAGATTTTACGGTGTTTGGCGGTTCACTCTCCGTAGCCCACGCCGAGAAGATATGCAAGATCATGGACCTTGCCATGAAAGTAGGTGCCCCTGTTATCGGCTTGAACGATTCCGGAGGGGCGAGAATTCAGGAAGGGGTAGTAAGCCTTGGTGGCTACGCGAATATCTTTTTGCGGAATACTTTAGCGTCCGGCGTAATCCCACAAATCTCTGCCATCATGGGTCCTTGTGCTGGAGGAGCAGTTTATTCACCCGCGATCACGGACTTCGTTTTGATGGTGAAGAACACAAGCTATATGTTTGTGACCGGGCCCAATGTCGTGAAAACCGTGACCCATGAGGATGTTTCGTCCGAAGACCTCGGCGGTGCGATCACGCACGCGACAAAGAGCGGTGTGGCGAACTTCGCCTGTGTGGATGAGACCCAATGTCTTCAATACATCCGCCGGCTTTTGAGCTACATTCCGTCGAACTTCAGAGAGCGTCCGCCGATCAAGTCGACCAAAGACGAGCCGAATCGAAGAGAAGAGCGATTGAATACCATCGTTCCGGATAATTCGAGCAAGGCCTACAACATGGAGGAAATCATTACGATGATCGTGGATAAGGAAGGCGATGACTCGAGTTTCTTTGAGGTGCACAAACTGTATGCTCCCAATCTTCTTGTCGGTTTTGCGCGGTTGGATGGAAAACCCGTGGGGATCGTAGCTAATCAACCCGCAAAGATGGCCGGTGCGTTGGACATCGAATCATCAGTAAAAGGGGCGAGGTTTGTCAGGTTCTGTGATGCGTTCAACATTCCGCTTGTGGTGTTTGTCGACGTCCCCGGTTTTATGCCGGGTACGTATCAAGAGTGGCGGGGCATCATCAAGCATGGTGCAAAGCTTCTTTATGCCTTCTGTGAAGCGACGGTTCCCAGGGTCACCGTGATTACGCGCAAGGCGTACGGTGGAGCGTATGATGTCATGAATTCCAAGCACATACGCGGCGATTTCAATTTTGCATGGCCTTCGGCAGAGATAGCTGTTATGGGACCGAAAGGCGCCGTAGAAATTATTTTTAGAAAGGAAATCGAAAAAGCGGCCGATAAAGAGAAGGCCCTGGAGGATAAGGAGAATGAATACAGAGAAAAATTTGCTAATCCGTATGAGGCGGCGGCGCGCGGGTATGTGGACGATGTCGTGGAGCCAGCTCTGACCAGACCTCGACTCATTAAGGCTCTGGAAGTCCTCCAGAACAAAGTAGACCACAATCCGCCTAAGAAACATGGAAATTTGCCGCTGTAGTAAGCGATTGGCTAAATGGCTTGACAAAGGGATTACCGTGTTGTATATTTTGACCGATTTGTTTCCATACCTGCAATATCCGTCGAACGATTGCTAATGTTATATATATTTAACATTTAACAAGGAGGAAATATGATAGCAATTCGTGGCTTTCTTGCGGGTGCTTTGGTACTTTT